>ODAJ012135898.1_pt1 | contig 47829 bp, 35 predicted proteins | sample 1539241 | NCBI WGS metagenome assembly ODAJ01 (sample SAMN02144231, study PRJEB22623) | gut metagenome | biome: sheep rumen | host: Ovis aries | place: New Zealand | reverse complement strand
AAGGCCATGAATGACAAAATATATGAATTTTTCAAGGTACTATAGGAGAGCGAAAGGAAAAAACACTACCTTTCGACCCTTACATCATATTATCAAGTCATGGTCAAAAGTTCAGCCAATATTTTACTTTCCCTTCAGCTGGTCTCCCGGCTGCCGGCCTGACTGCGGATGTAGGACTCATACTCCATGAGCAGGCGGCGGATCGTCCGGTTTCTCTCCTGCTCCATGTCTTTCCTTCTGGCCCTGTCCTCCTCCTCCTGCTCAAGGCGGAGATAGAAATCTATATCGATTCTGGCCTTGCCGGTCCTGCCGGGCAGGCCGCCGGCCTGGTCCCTGACCGACAGCTTTACTGTCCCGGACCTGGTGGCCAGGGCAGGAATTACCATGTAATAAAGGCTGTCATCCTCAAAGGAAATGTAACCCAGGTCGAAACCTTTGTCATCCCTGACCCAGATCCGGTTGTCCCTGATGGCTGCCGGATAGAGTCTGTCTCCGGCTTCCAGCCTGCCGGCGGCGGCCAGGGTCTGGTCCTGGTCCGATACGGCCACGGAAGCAGGGAATAAGAAGATACTTCTCCCCTTCCTGTCCATATCATTGATCCGGTATGTCTTATGAAGGCTGTCAATAGGGTCTATGAATTGCTGGACCAGCAGGTGGAATATCCTGGCCTTATAGGCCGCCTGCTGACCTGCCAGTCCGTAGTCTCCCACGTTATAGATGGCGTACCTGCGTTCAATCTCTTCCAGCCGGTCACTGCATAGCTGGTTGAGACTCAGCAGCAGGTGGTTGAAATCCTCCCTCTCCGCATCCCAGAAGTATTTGCCCCGGGCGATCTTGTAGCCATCCAGCCTGTAGTCCTCATAGAAGGCCTTGGACAGGTAAATGTCTCTCGGCCAGAAGGCATCTTCATTTTGGGGGAAATCCCAACCCCCTCCTCCCGGTCCCTGCCAGGCCTCCCGGCCCGGAGACCCGGAGCTCTTACGGCCGGCCATCTGTTTCTTTATGACAGCATAAGCTTCATTAATAAGCTGGGCCCTCAGGACCAGCCGGGGATCACTCCCTGACGAATCCGGATGATATTGCTGCATGAGACTCCGGTATCTTTTTTTCACATAGTCGCTGTCATCGGCGTCATCAACGCCCAGCAGCTGACAGGCCTTCCAATAATCCATCCCAAACTCCAACTTTCAATCAAATCCGCACCACTGCCATCCTCTTCCTAACTCCCCGGCCACCGGCACCGCTTTCTTTTCTTGCCCTACTGCCGGCACCCGTTCTTTAGTATCAGGACAATTCCCAGGCCCGCTGCCATCCGCTTACCCGGATGCCTGGTCCGGCTTTACGTAAAAATCATCATGCCGCGTAGGCAGCATGATGATTTCCGTGTTCAAAGAATCTATCAGGAACCAGTCCTGTTTCACTATTATTTTGCCACAATGTTGACAATCTTATTGGGCACGTAGATCTCCTTACGGATGGGCTTGTCACCGATGGCCTTGGCGATACGTGGATCTGCCTTGGCAGCCGCGAGAGCTGTGTCCTTGTCGCAGTCACGGGGAATAGTAATAGTTCCCTTGACTCTTCCGTTAACCTGGACACCAATCTCCACCGTAGCCTCGATGGTCTTAGCCTCATCGTAAACCGGCCATGGGGCAACGGACAGCAGGCCCTGGCCTCCGATGGTCTCCCATACTTCCTCTGCCAGATGGGGAGCAAAGGGACAGAGCAGCTTAAGGAAAATACCCAGATTCTCCTTGGAAATGTGTCCCTCACTGTTGATCTCATTAAGCAGGGCCATAAGGCTGGCTATAGCTGTATTGAACTTCAATGTCTCAATATCATTGGTGACCTTTTTAATGGTCTGGTGGAACTTGGTCTCAAGGGAAGCCGATGCCTTCTCATCCGTAATCATATCGGTCAGGGCAGCCACTCTCTCAAGGAAACGCTTGCAGCCCTTCACTGAACTGTCATTCCAGGGAGTTGCCACACCATAATCACCCATGAAGAGTACATAGGTCCTCAGTGTATCCGCACCGTAATCCTCCACGATATCCAGGGGATCGATGACATTGCCCTTGGACTTGCTCATCTTGTCCCCGTCCGGGCCAAGAATCAGGCCCTGGGCAGACCGCTTGGCATAGGGTTCCGGTGTATTCACCTCACCCAAGTCATAGAGGAACCTGTGCCAGAATCTGGAGTAGATCATATGGCGGGTTACATGCTCCATGCCGCCATTGTACCAGTCTACAGGCATCCAGTAGTTGATCTTGTCCCTGTCAGCGAAACACTTGTCATTATGAGGATCAATATAACGGAGGAAATACCAGGATGACCCTGCCCACTGGGGCATGGTATCTGTCTCTCTCCTGGCGGCCCGTCCGCACTTGGGACAGGTGCAGTGAACAAAGGAATCAATTCTCGCCAGGGGTGATTCTCCACCCTGACCGGGCTCAAAGTCTTCCATGGGAGGCAGCTTCAGGGGCAGTTCCTCATAGGGAACAGCCACGTCACCGCAGTAATCACAATGAACAATCGGAATGGGCTCACCCCAGTATCTCTGGCGGTTGAAAGCCCAGTCCTTCATCTTATACTGGACACCGGCCCTGCCGATTCCATCCTTCTCCAGCTCTTCAATCATTCTGGCGATGGAGTCTTTCTTATTATCATAGCCGTTGAGGAAGTCAGAATTCACCATCTGACCGTCTCCTGTATAGGCGCATTCTTCGATGTTGCCACCCTTGATGACTTCGATGATATCGATGCCAAAGGCCTTGGCGAAATCATAGTCTCTCTGATCATGTCCGGGTACGGCCATGATGGCTCCTGTACCATATCCCATCATGACATAGTCGGCGATAAAGATGGGAATCTCTTTTCCGTTGACCGGATTGACAGCCGTCAGGCCCTCAATCTTCACACCGGTCTTATCCTTAACCAGCTGGGTTCTCTCAAATTCTGTCTTCTTGGCACACTCGGCCCGGTAGGCCTCGATGGCATCCATGTTGGCTACCATATCTTTATATTTATCAAGGAGCGGATGCTCCGGCGCGATAACCATAAAGGTTACACCAAACAGGGTGTCCGGTCTGGTAGTATAGATCTCCAGCTTCTCTTCGATGCCCTTGACCGCGAAATCCACAAAGGCTCCTGTGGACTTGCCGATCCAGTTGATCTGCTGCTGCTTGATATTCTCCGGATAATCCACGGTATCAAGACCTTCAAGCAGCTTGTCCGCATAGGCTGTAATCCGCAGATACCATACATCCTTGGACTTCTGGACCACATCACTGTGGCAGATATCACATTTGCCGCCCTGGCTGTCCTCATTGGAAAGAACAACCTTACAGGAAGGACAGTAATTTACCCAGGCCTTGTCCCGGTATACCAGACCCTTCTCAAACATTTTCAGAAAGATCCACTGGGTCCACTTGTAGAAATCTTCCTGGGTCGTATCGATCACCCGGTCCCAGTCAAAGGAGAAACCAACCTTTTTAAGCTGCATGGTGAACTTTTCGATATTGCGGTCCGTAATCTCACGGGGATGGGTCTTGGTCTTGATGGCATAGTTCTCTGTGGGCAGGCCATAGGCGTCAAAACCAATGGGGAAAAGCACATTATAGCCTTCCATCCGTCTCTTTCTGGAAACTACCTCTATGCTGGAATAAGCCTTGATATGACCCACATGCATGCCGGCACCGCTGGGATAAGGAAACTCTACCAGACCGTAAAACTTCGGTTTCGGTGAGTCGTCTACGGCCTTGAATATCCCTTCTTCCTCCCAACGCTTCTGCCATTTGGGTTCTATCTTTTTGAAATGATGTCTCATAATTCCCTTCCTTTCTGTCATCAGGTTTTGTTTTACAACCGGAGAGCTTCGGGATCTGCGATTTCTGCTATTTATTCCAGCCCATTCCAGGTAATTCTTCTCAAATTTATAGTGTACATGAAAGGCCCTGTCTTGTCAATGAATCAACCTAAGGAGCCAGGACCTGAATCTTTAAAACCTCCACGGTAATCAGCCTGGTGGCCGGGTCCCTGACTGCCACTTTAACCGGGTAGGTGCCCGGCACTGAAGTGTCCACCAGCCCTGCCGTCTTCGCGCCGGCTGCCAGCTGGTCTGAGCTGGTAAAAACAGACCGGAAATCCAAGGCCTGGATAAGGTTGAAGTCTGTTCCCAGGGGCACTCCCTGCCTGTAAGCTTCTTTTAAACTGATTTCTACCTTGTATGGATTTCTCTTGTCGGGGTCTGTGGGATCCCATCCGGTCTTCTTTTTGGTGGAAATGGTCAGTCTGGCCTGGTCAGGAGCCTTCAGCTTATTTTTCTCCCCGATTACCACCCTGGTACCCACGGGGCAATTCTTGTAGATCCACTTGGCGTCGGCCACAGAAAGGCGGATACAGCCATGGGAGGCCTGGCGGCCGAGCTTATTGAATTCCCTGGTCTGCACCGCATTCTTTTTCACCCTGGTATAGGGAACAGAGTGAAAAAGGTAGGGTCCGTGGATTCTGGTACAGTACTGACCGTAAACGCCATGGTAGAGGACATGCCATCTCATCTTGCTCTGGGTCCGGTAGCTGCCTTTGATGGTGCTGTAATTCTTACCCGTTGAACAGTACATGGCCTTGACCAGCCTCTTATGGCTGTCTACAACATTTACCAGGTTGCTTTTACGGTTGACATAAATCGTGTAGGATTTACCTTTCCCGGCATGGGCTCTGGCCGGAAATACAGCCATGACCACCAGCAGGGCCAGGAGGACCAGCCTGAAGGCCAGGGTCCTTTTTTGCGCAGTTTTGTGATTCATACATTCTCCTTTCTGATCCTCATCCATAGCCTTTTAGACCGGATAATAGGATTCACATAATACTCCATTTTTATTATATAATCTTTCCCCCTTTTGTAAAGCATTTTATTGCAAAAAAACATGTTATATGCTACAATAACATAACTGATTTTCGATAGCCCTGCCATGTGAAGATCATGTAACCAATTACTCCCCCCATATTTATTCAGGAGGAAGAATAATGATAGAGTTCGTACATTTCAATTTTAATGTTCTGGATCTCGAGAAGAGCATAGCCTTTTATAAGGAGGCATTCGGCCTTGAGATCGTCCGCGAAAAGAATGCCGCCGACGGAAGCTACAAACTGGTTTACTTAGGCGACGGGCGGACAGCTTTCCAGCTTGAGCTTACCTGGATACGTGACCAGAAGGAACCCTATAACCTTGGCGACGAAGAATTCCATCTCGCTTTCGCTACAGATGAGATGGATTATTACCATGACAGACATCAGAAAATGGGCTGCATCTGTTATGAGAATCCCTCCATGGGCGTCTATTTTGTCAATGATCCCGACGGATACTGGATCGAAATTGTTCCTGCCCGCTAACAGATAGTATTATTACAGATAATATTTTCTGTCATTTTACCCATTTCAGAGGGGTATAACCATGCTATATAATAAATCTTCCATCAAGGAAAAAAGAAAGGAGATCCACTCTAAAACAAGGACGAGGGGAAGCTCCATCATCATGTGGATTCTCCGGATTTTTCTGCTGACCATACTGACGGCGGCCGTCGGGTGCTCCGGACTGCTCTACGGTTCCATCACAGGAATCTTTGCCAGCGTCCCCAAGGACTTTACCCTGAAGCCCGTATCATCGGCCACCATCATCTACGATAACGGTGGCACCGAGCTGCAGAAGCTTTCAGACTATGCTTCCAACCGTATCATCGTAGACAGCAGCAGGATTCCGGATAATCTGAAATATGCCTTTGTCTCCATTGAAGATGAACGGTTTTACGAACACAGCGGTGTTGATTTCAAGGGTATCATCCGGGCCCTCTGGACAGACCTCCAGTCGGGGACCGCGTCCCAGGGTGCCTCCACCATCACCCAGCAGCTGATCAAGAATAATGTTTTTGACACTGGTGGCGAATCTACTCTTCTGGCCAAGATCCATCGTAAGATCCAGGAGATCTACATGGCCGTCCAGGTGGAGAAGAACACCCCCAAGGACGAAATCATGACGGACTATCTGAACACCATCAATCTGGGCAAGGGATGCCTGGGTGTTCAGGCGGCTTCCACTTATTATTTCGGCAAGAATGTCGAGGACCTCACCCTTTCTGAGTGTGCTGTCCTGGCTGGCATCACCAAGAACCCTACTTCCCTGAACCCGGTGGATTATGCCAGCGCCAACAACGAGCGCCGCAAGCTGGTTCTGGATAAGATGTATGAGTTGAAATATATCAGCAAGGAAGACTATCAGGCAGCTCTGGCGGATGATGTCTACGCAAGAATCAACACAAATATTGACAAGGAAAAGGTTGAGTCCGTTTATACCTACTTCACAGATGCCCTGATTACAACCATAGTTGACGATCTTCAGGAGCAAAAGGGTTATACCCAGGAACAGGCCTACAACGCTGTATACCGGGGAGGTCTCCGGATCAGCTCTACCCAGGATACCAGGCTGCAGGCTCTGGCAGACAAGATTATCAATGACAAAGATAATTACCCTGTGGACACAGAGTATTCCCTGGAATACAACCTGCAGATGACCGGACCGGACGGGACCACCTATTCTTACAACGAGATCGATGTCAGAGACTTTTTCAGGAACAAAGATGGCGGGAAGAAGGATTACCAGACCCTTTACAGTTCCAAAAAGAAGATGAAAAAGGCCGCCCACCAGTTCCGTGACTACCTGATTGGAAAGAACTTCACCCTGGTTTCCGAAACCATCCACTACTCACTTGAGCCCCAGCTCTCCTTCACCCTGATCGACCAGGCTACAGGCCAGGTTAAGGTCCTGGTAGGAGGCCGGGGAAAGAAATCTGATGACCTGGCCCTCAACCGGGCCACTGCCGTCAAGAGACAGCCTGGATCCACCTTTAAGATTCTGTCTACCTATGCCCCCGGCATTGATTCGGGAGAGATGACCCTGGCCACCGTCTTCGATGACGCACCTTTCAATTATGAAAATGGAACCAAGGTCAACAATTTTGAGAAGGATGTCCACCTGGGCCTGACCACAGTGAGGGACGCCATCGCTGAATCCAACAATATCGTAGCCGTCAAGGCCATCACCCAGCTGACTCCCAAGATCGGTTATGATTTCCTGCTCAAGCTTGGCTTTACCAGTCTGGTAGAGCACAGGGTCAGCGAGACCGGCAAAGAAGAATCAGACATCCAGCAGGCTCTGGCCTTAGGAGGCATAACCGACGGCGTCACAAACCTGGAATTGACAGCGGCTTATGCCGCCATCGCCAATAAGGGAAACTACAATAAACCTATCCTTTATACCAAGGTAACCGACGCCAACGGCAACGTACTGCTGAGCAACGACCCGGCACCTACCCAGGTAATGAAGGAAAGTACTGCCTGGCTTTTGAGCAGTGCCATGAAAGACGTAATCGACCATGGTACCGGTGAGGAGGCCAAGCTCAAGTCCGATATGGCCGCCGCGGGAAAAACAGGAACCACCTCCAATAACTATGACTACTGGTTCTGTGGTTTCACTCCTTATTACACTGCCACAGTCTGGACAGGCTATGATTACTTTAAATCTTTCGACAACAATAAGGATTATCATAAGAAGATCTGGAAAAAGATCATGGATAAGATTATTAAGGAGGAGAAAGAGGAAGTAAAGGACTTTGATCAATGTAAGGACATCGAAAAGGAGACCATCTGTATCAAGTCCGGCAAAAAGGTAGTCGGCGGCGTCTGTACAGATGACCCGGAAAAATCCATGGCCAGGGAAGAATACTTCGCTGTGGGAACTGTACCGGAGGAAACCTGTGACGCCCATGTCAAGCTGACTATGTGTTCCGCCACCAACCATGTGGCCGGCAAGTACTGTCCCGAAAACCAGCTTTATTCCAGGGTATACCGGATCAGACCGGATGATTCCAGCGGCAAGACCGCGGATTCCCCCTACACTCTGACCTTTGATCCCGACGGCTATATCTGTACCCTGCACACAAAGGAATGGGTTGAGGAACAGAAGAGGCAGGAAGAGCTGAAAAAGCAGCAGGAGCAGATGCAAAAACAGCTGGAAGAGCAGCAACGGCTTCTGGAGGAACAACAGCAGCAACAACTCCTGGACCAGCAGCAGAGCGTCCAGGAAGAAACCTTCAGTAACTAGAAGCTGTGGGGAGCGGAGCGCCTCTATTGGCCTGTCCCTGACCTACAGCCAAGTTATATTGTAATCTAAAAGGGAGACTCCATCTGACAAGGGTCTCCTTTTTTTGTAGTCTATTCTTATGTAGTCTATTCTTATGTTATTAGTACTATCCTACCCGAACCAGGAGCCGGCTAAGGACCCCAACTCTCATTTCCTTAACCCAAACATTCTAGTAATCTACCTCAATCAGGCACAGGCCCTGGGCCGGAGCGGTCGGTCCGGCCAGGGGGCGGCTCTTAGCCTCCAGAATCTCCTTAACCTTGCCCGGCGCGATAAGGCCCTGCCCCACTTGAAGGAGGGTCCCGGTTATGATCCTGACCATATACTGAAGAAAGCCTGTCCCATGGTAGTCCAGGTAAATATAGTTTCCCTTTCTGCGGATATCAATCCTGTCCACGATCCTGACCGTGGACTTCTTCATTCTGGGATTACCGCAGAAACTCTTATAATCGTGCTGGCCCGTGAGGAAAGAGGCAGCCATCTTCATGGCTTCCAGATCCGGTTCAAAGTCCAGGACAGTCACATATTTCCTGTCAAATACCGGCTTGCCGCTTCCTGCATAGCAGGTATAGCGATAGTGCTTACCCACTGCCTTATACCTGGCGTGAAAACGGTCGGAGGCAATCCTTACATCCTTTATGCAAATGTCCTGGGGCAGGTAACGGTTCATATAAGTAAGAATCTCCTCAGGACTCCTGTCGGTCTCCATCCATGCATTGGCCGTCATGGCCAGGGCATGGACTCCACCGTCTGTACGGCCGGCTCCCAGCACTTCTGTCTGCTGGCCACACATTTCCGTCAGAACATACTCCAGCTTACCCTGTATGGTGTCCCTGCCAGGCTGCCGCTCCCAGCCATAGTATCTTCCGCCATCATAACTAATGATCATCTTATAATTCTTTTTCATATTCTTCCATAATCCTCTGTTCCAATACTGATAAGGGATTTGTCCGGGTCTTTTTCTAATTATAAATGCCAGGGCTTAAATTTGCAAAAAGATTTCTTTCAAAAATCTTTCATTATTTTGGAAATTAGAAAGATTTTTCAATAAGGTCCCTGAAAGGTCCATGATTTTCGAAGAAAAACGTCAAAAATAATTATTTTACATCTACTGAAAATGTTTTGTTTTCTGTGCAATTTAATGATAAAAACTATCCTGATTTGAGCAAAAACCAATATTTTAACAACTATCAGTTGTGGAAAATTCATCTAAGAGATGTTTTTACGAAATTCTTTCAGAGGTTATAATAATACTGTAATCAAGTGTTTGGATCCAGCTTGAACTTGTACTTTGAAAAAATAAATATTTGAAAAGGAGAAGATAGAATGAGTATTTATTGTTTACTTGCTGCATTTGGCGGCGGAGTATTCGCTGCTGCTATCGGCGGACTTCCGGCATTTATTCTTACTGGTGTTTTCTCCCTGTTAGGCGCAGTTGCCGGTATGGTTGGCGCTCCTGCAGGTGCTGTTGACGTTTTAGTTAACTACATGGCTTTCGGTCCCTTCTTTGGCCCGCACATTTCCTTCACAGCTGGTGTTGCTGCTGCAGCATACGCTAAGAAGAAAGGCCTCATCGAGAACGGTGCTGATATTGCCAGATCTCTCTATGGCCTTGGCGATCCCACAACATTAGCAGTTGGTGGATGCTTTGGTGTTATCGGTTTCCTTGTAAAGCAGTTCATCACAGGTCCCATCTTCGGCGGCGGTGTTTCCCCGAGACTGGTAACTGACCTTCCTGGAATCTGGGTATTCGTAGGCGGCGTTCTTATCCGTCTTATCTTTGGTGGAAAGCTGAGAACAGGCGACAAGGTTATCACTTCCGGTGGTGTTCTTGGAAACTGCATCCTGATCAGTGTAGCTTATTCCTTATTAGTAGCTGGTATCTACACAGGCGCTATCGCTGCTGGTGTTGATGTTGCTGCATTTGGCGGATTATATCATGTACTGATCTTCGGTACTGCAGCTGTTATGCTTGTATTTGCTGAGATCGGTCAGCCGACATATGGATGTCACCATATCGTTATTATCGCTGCTGAGGCTACTGTACAGTCCTATGCTACAACAGGTAACCTTATGACAGCTCTTATCGTTGGTGTTATCTTTGGTACTATCGCTGGTCTTATCTGTGAGGCAGAGGGATGCTTAATCAACAGCGGAACAGACTCCCACATCGATGGTCCTGGATGTGCAATCTTCATCATGACCTTCGTTATCAATGCAATCTTCCCGGCTATCTAATATCCGAGAGTTCATTGTAGAGAGTTAACAATTTAAAATTTAAGACCGCAGTCTTTATGACTGCGGTCTTTTTTTGTTTTCCCTTGTTTTCTTGCTTTTTCCTGTCATAATTATTATAATATAAAACAGATTATGACCAAGTATATTTATTGGAGGGATAAGCACTATGGACCTGCGGCAGATACAATATTTCATCCAGTTATTTGAAGACCGGAACATTACCCAGGCCAGCCGTAATATGTTCATTTCCCAGCAGGGCCTGAGCAAGTCTATCGCCAACCTGGAGGATGAACTGGGCTTTCCGCTTTTTGTAAGGCAGTCCAAGGGTGTGATTCCCACAGAGCGGGCCATCTACCTCTACAATTATTTTGAGCGGGTTTCCAAGGCCTTTTCCAGTCTGCAGAATGCGGTCCATCTGATCCAGGGGGACCACACGATCCGGATCCTGGCTTACGAAAGCTATGCTCTGAGTCAGCCAAAAGATAAATTTTTACTCTATCAGAACCTTCATCCGGAACTTAATGTCATCTACACTGAGGCGGCCAACCAGGACATCCCGGATATGCTGGCCTCCGGCAAGGGCGATGTGGCCTTTATGATCGCACCGGCCCATGAAGATCTCAAGATCCACAAGATTATAGATGAAGAACCTCTCTATGCCGTCATAGGCAGAGACCATCCCCTAGCTCACAACAAGAGCCTCTCCCTCCATGACCTGCATAGCCGGCAGCTGCTTTATCCCAAAGCCTACGAGAAGCAGATGGGCCTGTTTTTCTCCCTCTTTCAGGAGCGAGGTATACCCTATGAAGTGGCGGGGGCTGTCTCCATCAATGAGTTTCTGCCCTGCCTCTATTCAGACCAGTTTATCGGAATCAGCCCAAAAAAGATCTACCAGTTCTATCAATTTCCGGAATTCGTTTTCATACCAATTCTGGTGGATGCCAGTCATCCCTTTATGATCAGTACTCTCCTGGTTACCCATAAAACCAAGTTTATCACCTCTGAGACCAAGCGTTTCATAGATTACCAGAACTCCCTTTCCCAGCAGGAATGAAAAAGAATGGGACCAGGACTGCCAGGACCAGGACTGGAAAGTATTAAATCTATGGAAAACCAGAGCCAGGACCTATTCCATAAAATCATTCTATAATTATCATAAAGAATCCAGGAAAACAAAAAAATCTGCCGTGGCCACCACGACAGATTTTTCTTTATTCTTATATAGCTTTATATATCTGATTCTTCCTGCACTTAATTCTACTGCTGCTCAGCAGACTCCTCTGTTTCAGAGCTTTCCCTGCCTTCCGTCTCCGGCTTCTCAGCAGTCTTGGCTGCTTCCTCGGCATCCTTAACTTGCAGATCCAGACCGTAGTTGGCTGACTTCACAACCAGGTCTCTATCCTCACATTCATTGATGATCAGATAGAAGTAGGCCTTGCCGCCATCCCCCTTATTAAGTTGCTTATAGCACATGGCCAGCTCATAAAGAGTATTGTAATCTTTCTTGTACTTATAGGAATCCTCCAGGTCTTCGAGAGCCTTATCGTACTTGTAATTCCTGGAATACTCCATACCACTCTCATAGAGCTGGGAAGCGGCCTTGTCAAAGGCATCCTCCATGGAGCTGTAGAGATTCTTGGACGTGTCAGAGGGCAGGGACTCCGGGTCAACTTCTGAGAGATAATCGGCGCACTTGATATAGTCGCCGCTCTGGTAGGCATCATTGGCCTTGATCAGACAGTCATACATGCTGTCCTCTCCCTCGGACCCCTCATAGACCTTCAGGCTCTTCTTAAGGCTGGAATTCTCCTCTTTGAGGGCTTTCTTGTCCTGCTTGAGGGTGCTGATCTCAGAATCCTTCTGGTCAACAGTCTCATTATACTCTGTCTTCAAACTGTTATAGTCCACGCTGGCCCCGGCCCGTACACTGGGGATTACCAGAACGAACATAACGATCACGCCGATGGCCAGGCCGATCAGCATATAGACAAATTGCTTCCAGGTCTCCTTGTTTGGATCCTCATAATGATCCACCGGCCGGACATTCTTCAGATTATCACTGTCCGCTTTCTGGATTACTGCGGCAACACTTTCAATCTCTTTCTCCGGGTTCCCCCCGATCTGCCTGAGATATCTTCTGGCCCTTGTGTTATACCTGTCCACAGAGAGCACATTATTAAGATCAAGCTCCGCTGCCTTATTATCTCCCGCCCGCATATGAAGGAGGGCCAGGAGCAGGTGCCCATTCACGAACTTAGGCGTGAGGGACAGTACCTTTTTGATCTGGATCAGGGCCAGGTCATCGCTGCCCTGCTTAGCGTAGGAGAGGGCCTGGTTATACTTTTTAGCTGTCTCATTGATAGACTCAAATACAGCGGGATGCTCTTTCATCCTCTTTACGTAGTTCACAGCCAGATTGGTCTCCGAAGGGTCCAGCCTGGAACTTGTCAACCACTGCTCATAGGCTCTGCCACCCTCGCCGGTCTCATAATAGACAAGGCCTAGCAGATTGCGGGCCTCTATATGTCCCTTATTAAAGTACAGCGCCTTCTTCAGCAGTTCTTTGGCACCGCTTAAATCTAAGAGCTGTGCCTTCTCAAGACCTGCATTATAGAAGTAATTCGCTGTGTTTAAAGCCTTATCAATATGCTTATTGTTAAAGCCGCAGGACGGGCATGGGCCCTGTACCTTGACTTTATGGCCACATTTTAAACACTTCATTATCTTCCTCCTAACTGTAAGAGCGAATGTCCAGACTACTTGCTTTTCTTATCCGGCTTATCCTTGAGCTCCTCCACCATCTCATTCACGATATCTGTAATATCCTTAAGATCATCTTCAAATAAAGCATCATCGGTGGCGTCAACACTTACAGCTGGTTTAAACTTCTTCAACTCCTGATTGAAATCAAACATAACTAGCCTCACTTTCCTACTATATCGCTCTCCAGTATCTTCCGGATCTCACCGACAAGGTATAAAGATCCCAGACACAAGCAGTATTCTTCATCACTCCGGTCCTGAAGCATGGCCTCCAAGGCTTCAGGAACAGTGTTATAGGAGCACACGGCCCCACAACCGCAGCGGCGGAATTCACCTTCTATAAGCCCGGTTCCCGCTGCCCTGTAACCTGATATTGCGGTAACATAAATCCTTCTGAAGGGTATGTCCGCAAGCATTCTTATCATCTGACTGTAGGACTTGTCACTGCATACCGCAAAAAGCAGCAGCCAGGGACGGTCAGAATCCTCCAGCATCCTGCAGATTCTGCTGACAGCCCCGGGATTATGGGCCCCATCCACAAAAAAACGGGGCAGGAGTTCCTCCATCCTTCCCTCCCAGTGCATGGAAGAAAAGCCCTCAGTCAGAACATCTTCCTCCAGGTCCGGGAAAAGCACATGCAGGGCCAGAGCTGCCAGACCAGCGTTGGATACCTGGTAATCTACCCAGCTATACAGCCTGATTCTGTTAGATTTATAATAGCGACTATTAATCAAAAAATCAATCTTATTCTCAGTTTTTTCACAGATAATCAACTCGTCTGCGGACAGGGAGAAACAAGGGGCGGAAAGCCTCTCAGCCTGCCTTCTTATTACCGGTCCGGCACCGTTCTTCTCATCAATGAATACAACAGGTACACCGGGCTTGATGATTCCGGCCTTCTCGGCGGCAATCTTTTCCACCGTGTCCCCCAGGACCTCAGTGTGGTCCAGACTGATTGAGGTAATCACGCAGAGCAGGGGACTGCAGACATTGGTGGCATCCAGCCTTCCTCCCAGACCCGTCTCCATGATACAGTAATCGGGCATCTGGTCCCGGAATATAAGCAGGGCCATGAGAAACATAATCTCAAAAAATGTCAGGGGCGCCTGTCCGGCTTCCATGGCTTCCTCCATCAGCTTCCTTACCTCCTTCCAGGCCTGGATCAGCTGATCCTCACTGCACATATGGAAATTAATCCGGAACCGCTCCCTCATGGTCACCAGGTGGGGGGAGGTAAAGAGACCAGTCCGGTAACCCTTCCTGCGCAGAACCGCTTCCAGGTAGGCACACACAGACCCCTTGCCATTGGTCCCAGCCACATGGATCACCTTGAGCTGACGCTCTGGATGGCCCATCCTGTCCAGATAGAGAAGGAGATTATCGATGCCCGGGCCCTCACTGAACCTGGGAACCGAGAGGATCTCCTGCTCCATTTGCTCATAGGTCATCACCGCTTTATTTCTTCAGCTGGGCCAGACGCCCTGCCACTGTTTCGGCCATGGCAGTGTACTTGGCCAGCTTTTCCTTCTCTGCTTCCACCTTGGCGGCAGGGGCCTTGCTGATGAACTTCTCATTGGCCAGCATACCCTTGGCCCGCTTGATCTCACCGGCAAGCTTAGCCGCCTCTTTTTCCAGCCGGGCGATCTCCTTATCCACATCCACCAGGTCAGCGAAGGGGATATAGATCACTGCGTCTGGAATAACCGTAGATACGGCGTCATCGGCGATACCGGTCTTATCTGCCTGCACATGAACCTCAGACGCATGGCCCAGGGTGGCAAAGAAGACCTTGGAACCCTCAAAGATCTCCCGAATCTCCTCTTTGCCGGAAACCACATAAAGGCTGGCCTTCCTGCTGGGCGGGACATTCATCTCGGCCCGGAGATTACGGATATTGCGGACTGCCACCTTGATGGCCTCCACCTCAGTTTCCTCCTTCTCAAAGGAATACTTGTCCTCCCATACAGGCCAGGAGGATATCATAATGGACTCTTCCTCGTCCTGCAGACTGCAGAAGATCTCCTCTGTAATAAAAGGCATATAAGGATGAAGCAGCTTGAGAGCCGTGGTCAGCACCTTCTTTAAGGTAAAGAGGGCAGCTGCCTTGGTCTCGTCCTCCTCATTCCATAGCCTGGGCTTGACCATCTCAATATACCAGTCACAGAACTCTTCCCAGATAAAATCATAGAGCTTGGCCACAGCAACACCGAAATCATAATTCTCCATGTTGTCGGTCACTTCTTTGACCAGCTTGTTCATCTTGGAAAGAATCCAGCGGTCCGCCGGTGTAAGGGCGTCAGCACTTACCGCCGCGATCTCTTCGGCGTCCGCCTTCTCAATATTCATAAGCATGAAACGGGATGCGTTCCAAACCTTGTTGGCAAAATTACGGCTGGCAAGGATCTTCTTCTCAGAAAAACGCATGTCATTGCCGGGGGCATTACCCGTAACCAGGGTCAGTCTCAGGGCGTCGGCCCCATACTGGTTGATCACCTCAAGAGGATCGATACCATTGCCCAGGGACTTACTCATTTTTCTTCCCAGTTCATCACGGACCAGACCATGAATCAGTACGTCCTTAAAGGGGGATACTCCTGTCTGCTCATAGCCGGAGAATACCATACGGATTACCCAGAAGAAAATGATGTCATATCCGGTTACCAATACATCGGTAGGATAGAAATATTTAAAATCTTCTGTCTCCTCAGGCCAGCCCAGAGTGGAGAATGGCCAGAGGGCAGAACTGAACCAGGTATCCAGGGTATCCTCATCCTGGGTCAGATGGCTGCAGCCACACTTGGGGCAGGTCCTGGGCATATCAGGACTGACCGTGATCTCACCGCACTCATCGCAGTAGTAGGCCGGAATCCGGTGCCCCCACCAGAGCTGTCTGGAGATACACCAGTCCCTGATATTATTAAGCCAGTGAAGGTAGGTCCTGTCAAAGTGCTCAGGCACAAAGCGGAGCTCCCCGTTTTTAACTGCTTGGATGGCCGGCTTAGCCAGTTCATCCATCTTTACAAACCACTGCTTCTTGACCATGGGCTCAACTGTCGTATGACAACGGTCATGGGTCCCGACATTGTGGTCATGCTTCTCTATTCTTACCAGATAGCCCTTCTCATCAAGCTCCTTTACCAGAGCGGCCCGGCAGTCATAGCGGTCCATTCCCTCGAACTTGCCGCCATTGGCATTGATGGTGCCATCATCGTTCATCACATTGATCTCTTCGAGATCGTGTCTCTTTCCTACTTCAAAATCGTTGGGATCGTGGGCCGGGGTAATCTTTACGGCACCGGTACCAAACTCTTTATCCACATAGGTGTCGGCCACGATGGGGATCTCCCTGTTTACAATAGGCAGCAGGGCCATCTTGCCAACCAGATCCTTGTAGCGGTCGTCCTCGGGGTGAACGGCGATAGCCGTATCACCCAGCATGGTCTCGGGCCTTGTAGTGGCGATCTCGATCACCTGGTCCGTACCTATGATGGGATAGTTGATATGCCAGAAATAACCTTCCTGGTCCTCATACTCTACCTCAGCGTCAGAGATGGAGGTCTGACATACGGGACACCAGTTGATAATACGGGATCCCCTGTAGATATAACCCTTCTTATAAAGGCGGATAAATACCTCCTGGACTGCCTTGGAGCAGCCTTCATCCAGGGTAAATCTCTCTCTGTCCCAGTCTGCGGAAGAGCCCAGCTTCTTCAGCTGGCTGACGATACGTCCGCCGTATTCTTCCCGCCATTCCCAGGTCCGCTTGAGGAAGCCTTCTCTGCCCAGTTCCTCCTTGTCGATACCTTCTTCTTTTAATTTATCGGTAACCTTCACCTCTGTGGCTATACTGGCATGGTCCGTTCCCGGCTGCCATAAAGCATTGTAGCCCTGCATACGCTTGAAACGGATCAGAATATCCTGAAGCGTGTTATCCAGGGCGTGGCCCATGTGAAGCTGGCCCGTGATATTGGGCGGCGGCATCACAATGGTGAAGGGTGTTTTACTTTTGTCTACTTCGGCGTGGAAATACTTCTTTTCCATCCATTTTCCATAAAGCCTGTCCTCAATCTCTGCCGGATTGTAGGTTTTGCTCATCTCAGTCGCCATAGCTGTTTATTCCTCCTGAATCTACTTGCACATAAAGGCGCACTCTATATAGTATAACTAATTCTGCCATTTGTCACGCAGAATAGTAAGAAATATGAAAAAACTCTCTATTGTTTTTCCCGGCTCATGCTCTTATAAGCTCACTGCGGAACCGTCTCTGCATGGTCCTGACCTGTTTTTCCCTCTTGATCCGGGCTTCTTCCTCTCTGCCGCTCCCTGCCATAAACTGCAGCCGCCGGCAGGCCCCACTCAGGTCACTGTGGCGGAACTCTTCCAGAAACATCTGTCTTTTGGGCCGGAAGGACTCCAGGAGTATATCCGGCACCTCTAAGGACCGGATCTCCTCATCCGCCTTCTCCTCCCCTTCCAGGAAACAGACAGACATATAATAATAGAAAAGGCTCTTCTCCTCCTCCAGTTTCTGATAGGCCTTAAGAAAATCCAGGCCCGCGTCCTGGAAGCGGAACAGGCGCATCCTGGCGGCTCCCATATTATGACAGAGTTCCCCGGCCTCCTTGTCACTGATCTCCGGACAGGCCAGAGCCTTGTCATAGTAGTCTATGGCCGCGGAAGCCCTCCTGTTCTCCATCATCAGATCGCCCATCATTTTGAGCTGCAGATGAGTGGGGGCATTTTTCAGGCTCCGGTATTCATCCAGGATCTCCCGGATCTCCTCCTCATGAAAATAGCTGCCTTCCCGGAAAAGGGCGGCAAAATATTTCATCTGGTCCCGCTCAGGATTATTGAGCTTGGAAAGGCTTTTCGCCAGCTTTTCCAGACCCAGCTCCTCCTTCATGAAGAGCAGGAGCTCCTCGTCCGGAAGGCTGTGCAGATAGCAAATCATGTGCTGACTGAGATAGTAGCAGATCTCCTCATAGGAGTATACCAAAACTCCTGTTTCAGGAAACCGGTAGGGATGGTCCCCCAGACGGCCGGTACATATTAATGTCTCCCTCATGGTCCACCTCCCTCTAGGAAATCAGGGAAAAGGGAAATACTGTGACAATCCCCGTTCCCGGATACATCTTACCAAATCCCAGATCCTTGAGAAGAATCACTCCGTCATTCTGGGAATTAAATCTTACGGAAACCCTCATCCTGGTGGTCTTTGGCGGCCGCTCCGGCAGGTTTTTGATCTCGCAGACGGCCCCCTCCATCTCATTGGCCCAGGTATTGTGGTAGAAAAATTCTATTTTCTTACTCTTGTCCAGGATAATATCCACAAAGCCCCTGGTATTGTACCACTCCCGGCCGATGGAAGTAATAGGGACATAGGAAGGTTTTCCTCCCTCTGAGGACACGATCCCTATGGTGTGGTAGACCATTTCCGGCCCGTCCATCAAAATCATGCCATCATCCATCAGAGGAATGGTGTTCTGTCCCAGAAGGCAGGCTCCGTTGGCATAGAGATTCTGGCCCAGAAATACCCGCCTGCCCGAACAGAGGTAGGTCAGGGTCTTCTTCATCCAGTTACCCTCAAAACCGGAGCCGGTCAGGAAGATGATATTGGCAGGATTCTGTACCAGAAAATGTCTCATCATCTTACTGAACTTCTGATCCTGTTCCGGATCTCCACTCTTTATGCCATACTCCTCCAGGTCGACTTCCTTCATGACCGCCCGGTAGGCTTTCTGCCGGGCCCGGCGGATCTGGTCGATCAGAATATAGCGAAGGCTTCCTCCTTCATATTCCATCAGCAGGGTATTCCTGTCCCATATCATTCTTTCCTGATGGAAAACGTATTCCACAAAGGCACGGAACCTGGTGATAATCCTGGCCTCCCCCTTCACTTCCTCCGGCAGGAGGGAGGTCAGCCTTTCCCGGCTCTCAACGGAAGGGTCCTGCATGGCAAAAAACACAGCGGAAAAATCACTCCATTTTATCTGGTTTAATTCCATGTATTTCTCCAGAAGACCCATGCCGGCCCCGATATAATCCTGGCTGTCCCCGGTGTCGAAGGGAAAGCATTCCTCTGCCATCTCCTCCTTGTCCTCGTGATAGATACTCAGAGACACCGAGGCGGGACCCAGGTCTATGCCTGCCAGACATTTTCTTTCAAGCTGTTCCATAGTTATTCCTCCGTCCTTTTCTGTCAAAGAAGGGTAAGGTACTCATCTACAAAGTAGGCCTTCCTGAGGTAGTCTTCATATTCCTCCACGGAAAGCTCCTGGTCGTCCAGGCCGTTCAAGGCGAAGAAGCGGCTCTCCTTCTCATCGTAGGAGAAGGTCTCAAAGAGGATGTGATTCCTGTCCTCCACCAGGATGCCATCGGCTTCCAGACGGTAGTTGACATGGTCCTTGCTGAAGAAATTCATAGAGCATACATACCTGCCCGGAAGAACCTCAGAAAGTTCTTTCTCTGTGTAGGAGTCATCCTCCCCTTCAATCTGGTAGTGAAGGACCATATGACGGCCGCTTTCGCCGGTGTAGGTAAGGAAGGTCAGTTCCTCATATTCCACAGGGAAATGGAACCACTGCTGATAACTGTGGAAGACCGGAAGGTAAAGTCCCCGTTCCAGGAAATCCCCGATCATCCAGGAAGCCGGCTCCTTGACCCGGGCATGCCAGTCCTTCTTATCAGCGAAATGATAAAGATAATGGATCCTTGCCTCGTCGCCATTAACGTGGCCTGCCATAATCTCCCTGCCAATCATCCTGTGAATCTTATCCGGCAGGGCTTCCCTGCCCTCCAGGTCCTTGCCATAGATATATTCCATGTAGGACCAGGCGGTCTCAGGGTCTGCCTGACTTTCATAGAAAGCCTCAAATACAGGAAGTACGTCCTCTGACTCATTTCCCGTAAACATACATTGTTTCAATATCTTCTTTTCAAAATCTGTCGTTTCCAGTTCAAACTTTCTGCTTCTCTCCCAGATCAGCAGCAGGTCCTCGGTCTCCCCGGAAAAATGCTCCATCAGATAGGTAAGAGTATCCCGGTTGTACTTCTTTCGGACAAAAGCGGACCAGGCCAGGGAAAGAGTGGTATCATCCAGCTTGCCCTGGTAGTACTGGATTCCGAAAACAGCCAGCTTCAGTCTCTTGGCCGCTCCCATGATGGAACATCCATAGAGCTCGATACCAAAAAAGGTATTCTCGATCATGCCGATCTCCATATAGTAATCCATGAGGGTCTTGCGGAAGCCTTCGGAAATATGGGAATAGTCCACCTTCTCTAACCAGCGGGCCAGTTCAGCCTTGTTCTGGTGATTCTCAAAATAGACCAGGAGCTTCTCCAGGGCCCTCACCTGCATCCAGGGGACATAGTCCGGATTAAAAACGATTCTCTTAAGAACCTCCACCTCATTTTCCGTGACCGGACCATCGATTCTTCCTGACAAAACCAGAAGCACCTTTTTGTTGACCAGGTTCTGTCTGACCCAGGCCTCCGGGAACTGGGACATCTCCAGGAACGGTAGGAAAGTATGCTTGATACCCTTGACATACCGCTGCTCATTGCCGTCCACAAAATAGAGGGTGGTCCTGCTGTTGTAGTACTCCACCTGGGTCACTCCTCCGGCGAAGGCATAGTATTTTTCCTCCCCGGTTTCCGGGCTGACCACATAGACACCGATCATCCTTGGATTCTGGCATGTCAGCTTGCGGAAGAAAAGGATGTCACATACAGCCTTCCAGTTGTCCGGATTAGAAAGAATCTCCTTCTGGAACCGGTTATAGAGGTAGGCCAGATGTTCATTGATCCTTCCCTGGAGCAGCTGCTCCTCCACAAAGGGAAGCATTTTGGAGAAATAGGCCCCGAAAACCTCATCGTACTCTGCCTCATGCTTCAGCACGTTCGTATAGAGGTAGGCCCTTTCCATGTAGTCAAGGCTGTTGCTGTAAGTAAAGTATATCAGTACCCTCTGGGGTATAGTATCGTAGCTGTCAAAATCCATACTGCGGATAAAGAATTCATTGAGACCGATGATCTTCAGATTGGCCTCCACCGCCCGGCGGAAATACATGTGGTATTCCTTGCCGATCCGGTTGCCCTTGATTAAGAGAGAGCAGATCACCTGTAAGAAGAGGTCATCGGGCTCCACATCATAGAGCTTGCAGGCAATATGGAATATGGCATTATTATAGTATTTCAGCTTCAGGGCCAGCCTGGCGAACTGGTAGGACAGAGACATGGAAACATAGCCATATCTCACACCCCAGCGGAAGATACTGATCTCAAAGGAGCTGAGCTCCTCCATGTAGCTGGGGTTTTCATTGAGGATATCACAGGCCTCAAAATAAAGCAGACAGCTGTTGTAGCCCTGTTCAAAAAGCTGGCGGATGGTGTCATACTGGAGCCTCTTGTTGTAGACATATTCCCGGTCCAGATAGATCAGCATCCAGAGGGCCTCCGCCTTGTGGGAGGAAGTCCCGTAGAATTCCCGGATAGCCACAACGGCCCGGGATATGGCATCGGGAGTCCGGTAGAACATGGCCTTCAGATAGAGGAAATAATGTTTTTCCAGATTGGAAAACTTCTTCTCCTTCTCCTCAGCCTCCAGCTGGTCCAGCAGCTGCTTGGCCTCCTCTTTCTGATTCTCCATCAGGGCATAATGCATCTTGTAGAGCTTCCACTGATAATGGTCTGTCGTCATATAGAGGTCTTCGAGGATATGCCTGCCGGTGTCGGCGAAATCATCAAAACCGATGCTGCCGGTCCTGAAATACAGGTAATTATGAATCAGCTCCGCCTTCTCTTTTTTCAGGCGGAGATTCTTTTCTCTCTCCTTGGTAAATTCCGGCAATGTGCCCCACCATTCCACCGGAATCTCAAAACTCTGCCTGACAGTGGTGATATGGATTACATCACTGCCCATAATATAATTTTTATTTTTCTCGATGGAAATGTCCAGCTTTCCATCCTTGAAATCGTCGCTGGTAAAATGGATGCAGGACAGCTGGACCTGGTCTTTATCACAGGTTACCTTGCCTTCTATGTAGCCGCCATTCTCCAGAAGCAGGGTAATGGTATCCCGGTCCCTGCCCACATCCAGGACGATATTTTTCCTCTCTAAGGAAATGCTTGTCACTTCCTTGTAGCCGGTGGCTGTCAGGAACTCCTCCAGAATCAGGTTCCTGGACCTGCTCTTCATCAAGCTGTGATAGACCGCCCTCTCCTCCGGAGATTCTCTGAGGAAGACCTCCTCGAAATTGGGCAGGAAGAAGAGTTCCACCGCCTCTCTCCGGTTGGCTTCGTAGAGTCTGGTGAAATCCTCCATGTCGGATATCTTGCCTATGGAGGTGCCGACGGCTTTTCTGACCACTCTCACGGAGTAGGGGATATTGTACTCTCCCCCATTGGTTATGAGGACAAAATCCCCCTCAAACTCGCTGCCTACAGTGGACAGTTTCCCTTTAAAATAATAGGGAATCTCCACCTTGAGACCCTCAAACTCACAGATCTCTGTCTCCATCTTGTCACTGGTGGAATAGATGAAGCCTTTCATGGCTATATTATTTTCACTCTCAATAACAAAGGAGGACCTGTAAACCCTTCCTTCCTCCACCTCTATCTCCAGATTGGTGATGGAAAGGCCGATATCCGGCAGCTTCTCCTCCTCAATTCGATTGACATTACTAATTACTTCTTTCAAGACGATACCACCCATCACTCTCAAATAATTGTTCAGCTGTATCTTAGGCTTTTTGCTTTTTCTCTATTTCCCGGCCACAGGGGCTCCCATCCGGAAAGCAGGCCGGAAGGTCCTGTGGACCAGATTATAGCTGCCCTTGTCCACTGTCATCTCCACATAGGACACCGTACCATCCCCGCGGCGGCGGCCGCAGCTTCCGGGATTGAGATACAGAATTCCCCGGTCAGTCACCACCTGCTCAAAAAGGTGGGTGTGACCGGAAAGAAATATATCATAATCCCATCTTACCCTTCCCGCCCGACGGCGGTCATGAATCATATAAAAGCCCAGGCCTTCCAGGTGGAAAAACCGTTGGGGGGGCAGGTCTTCCATGGTCCTGTCATTATTACCCCGAACCGCTGTCACCGGGGCGATTCCTTCAAATCGCCGCAGGATGTCCCTGCAGCAGAAATCACCCAGATGGAGGATCCGGTCACAGCCCCTTTCCCGCAGATGGACTTCAAAGTCCGGCCACAGGGAATCATGACTGTCTCCCAATATGATTAATTTAGTCACTTCAGGGCACGTCCCTTCCCAGCACTGCCGACCAGGCCGACCAGGAGGACTGCCTGCCACTTCTTATCCTGACATAGTAGGTTCCCTTGCCCAGGCCGGGGATCCTGGCTCCAGTCTTCTTTCCTGAAAGCTTATAATTGACTGCCTCACGGAAATCAGCATAGCTTGAAAGCTGAATCTGGTAAACCTTGGCCCCCCTGGCCTTCTTCCAGGCCAGGCTGATACTGCCGCTGGCCGCCGAAGCCCTGAAGGCTCCCGGTACCATTAAACGGACCAGGCCTGCCTTGTTGCCATAGCCAGTATATTTTTTGGAACTGACCTTAGCCTTAATCTTGTAACTGTATTTAACACCACTTTTGGCCTTCTTATCATACCAGAGCAGCCTGCCGGCCGGGACCTTTTTTACCAGGGAATAGTCTCCCCCCGCCTTTTTGCGGTAGATCAGGTACTGCTTTGCCGTCTTAACCGGTGTCCAGGTTACCAGGACCGCCTTGTCAAAGTTGAGAAGGCTGGTAATCTTAGGCTTGCTGGTATAGGTTTTTTCTTTACTTACGATATTGGTCTGGAAAAGGGTTCCCAATACCGGGCATCCATATCCGAACTTCTTATCCTTACCTCTGGCGCCCAGGTCTACACTGAGCCGCTTAAGCTCATCGACAACCAGGTCTACGGAAGCCGAGGGTCTGAGCATCTTAATGTAGGCGCAGGCCGCGGCTATATGGGGAGAAGCCATGGATGTACCTGAATACACGGTCAGGCCTTTGTCATTCCATTTACTGGCACCGATGATCCGGTCACCGGGAGCCGTGAAATCTATCTTGCTTCCGTAATTGGAATAGGGGGCCAGACTTCCCGAGGATGTAACGGCGGAAACGGTAATTACCTTATCATTATTAGCAGGATATGTATGCTTCACATCAGACTTGGTATTACCTGACGCGACACATATGGGTATCCTGAGCTTGCTGGCATAGTTGATGGCCTTGTCCAGAATATCCATATCGCTGACGTCCGAACTTCCCATACTGAAATTGATGACATTAGCCTTCTGGCTGATCGCATACCAGAAAGCCTCGCGAATGGTCAGGAAAGACGCCTTTCCACTGGCATTGGTCACTTTGAGTATCATCAGCTGGACATTGGCCGGTGTGGCCTCGGCAATTACACCTGCCACGTGGGTCCCATGGCCCAGATCATCTGCGATATCCCCAGGCTCTGAAATAAAGCTCTTTGAAGCAGGGTGAATGGTCCGGCCGTCAAAGAAAAAGGAGTTTTTATTGATTCCGCTGTCGATCAAAGCCACGGATATGGTCGCCAGATCCTTCCTGCCGGCCGCCTGTTCCTTAAGCTGGTCCATCTGCATATATCTGACACCCCAGGAATAAGGGTGGCCAGCCTTAAGGGCATCATTAACCCCATAACTTTCCCCGTCAAAAAGCTGGACATACCGGTCCGGATAACAAGAATTCTCACCGTATCTGGCTATAATCTTATCATAGGCCGCCCGGGTCTCCTCCTGGCTTTCAAACTGAAGTATGGTATCCTGGTCATTCTGGGTATGGAGGACCTCCTTAGCTCCATAGGTCTCATTAATCCTGGCCAGGACCACCAGCCTCTGCATCTGAAAGGGCGCTGTGACAGCCACCTTGCCGTCCTTCCTTCTCTCAGTCTGATAGATTCCTCCACTGTTCCTGAAATAAGCGTCGATGGTTCCCTGAGACCTGACTGCCAGGCTGGTCTCAGACGCCGAAGCACCGAAATGTCTGGCGAAGCTTCTGGTCTTTCCATCCACTTCCACCTTCTGTGATCCGGGAGTCACCAGAGTCTCTTCAAAATAATCATTCTGCCAGTTATTATAGACCAGTTCAGCCACCTTCTCAGCGTCTGACCGGGTGACAGACGGAGAGACGGCCGCCCGGCCCCCTAAGGGCAGGCAGGCCACTCCTATAAACAGCAGAATAAAAAACATGACAGAATTCCCAACTTTTTGCCTTAGCATAATCTCTCTCTTTCCTCCTGATACAACTCTTTAACCAACATCTTGTATTCGCGCAGACAAGATGTCTTTTTTATTTTTTTGCCAATCCTCTTTCCCTCAGGAAACTGGGACAGCATAAAGGACCAGATCTCTTTCATTTTAAAGAGAACGTTTTTTTCACCGGACATGACCTCCTCATAGGTCTGGCAAAGTTCCTCGAGAAAAGCCTCTTCCTGTTTGAGGTCCCTTTTACCACCCAGGCTTTCCAGAGCCAGGGAGGGCCTTGCGATCAAGCCCCTGCCCATCATGAGCCGGTCCACCTGGGGAAAGGTCTTCCTGAATTCCCCGCAATCCTCCGGTGAAAATAAATCTCCGTTGTAACAGACCTTGTGGCGGCTGATAGCAAGGGCCCTGGCAAATGCCTCCCGGTTGACCGGTTTTTTATACATGTCCTCTCTCACCCGGGCATGGATGATCAACTCGGATAGGGGATAGTCATTGTAAATCCCCATAAGAGCTATAATCTCCTCCGGGTCCTTCATGCCAAGTCTGGTCTTTACAGAAACCCTGATTCCGGTATGGCTGCAAACGGTCTCAAAAAAGCTTCGCAGCTGATCCGGGTCAGCCAGAAAACCGCTGCCCTTTCCCTTGGATACTACAGTCCCCGAAGGACAGCCCAGATTCAGGTTAACCTCATCATAACCATAATCTTCCTTCAGCCGCCGGGCAAGAGATAGAAAGTCCTCAGGATTCCTGGTCAGAATCTGGGGAACAAGAGGAATCCCCTTATTATTCTCAGGAAGAATGTCATTCTTCTCCCGGTTTGTGAAGCCCCTTTTAATCTTAGGTGTAATAAAAGGGGTAAAATACTTATCTATACCAGGGAAGTATTTGTGATGTACATTTCGATAACGATAGCCTGTGATTCCCTCCATGGGAGCGGCGTAACAGATCATTCCCTTTCCTCCTGTCATAATCCATTTAATTATACCCTAATTATAGTGTTTTCGCAATTTGTAATAGGAGGAAATAGGCCAGGCATTTTCAAGATAAGCTATGGGGTCTCATTTTCAGCCGTCAGCGGAAAATCCATGTTTTTTTCAGTCATTTTTTATTCAGGGAAGGAAATATGTGCTATGATTTTGCCAGAAGTACTTGAAAATGTGGACAAGAACATAGCTTGTCAGGAGGGAATAATATGAACAGACATGAAATAGAAGCGATCGCTGTGATAGAAACTGACTACCCGGAAAAATTCGGCGTTCCCAGGCAGAGTGGACTGACAGAATCTGAGGCCCGGATCATCTTTCATCCTCCTTATGACCAGGCGGAATGTTTCAGGGCTATAGAAGGTTTCTCTCACCTCTGGCTGATCTGGGGGTTCTCAAAAAACCAAGACAGCCCCTGGACACCGACGGTCAGGCCACCCCGCCTGGGCGGCAACCGCCGGGTCGGCGTCTTTGCCAGCCGGTCTCCCTTCCGCCCCAACGGCCTGGGCCTGTCCTGTGTAAAACTAATCCGGCTGGAGCCTAAAGAAAAAGACAGACCGCTGACCCTGGTAGTCTCGGGAGCGGACATGGTCAGCGGGACACCCATCTATGATGTCAAGCCCTACATCCCCTACGGAGACGCCCATCCTGAAGCCTCAAGCGGCTTTCTGGCCGGCCTGCCCCGCCACAGATTAGAAGTAGTCTGTGACCCCGGGCTTCTTGCCTCTCTGCCGGAGGACAAGGGCAGGGTCCTTATGGAAACCCTTGCCCTGGACCCCCGCCCTGGCTACCAGGATGATCCGGAACGTATTTACGGTCTGTCTTTTATGGAATTCGAAGTTCATTTCAAAGTCAGGGACCAGGTCCTCACAGTCCTGGACCTGGCCGGCCGGAAAGGCTAAAAAACCTGATTCCGCTTTCCAGGCCAGCTGCCTTTGACCTTGGCTCTGGCCGCTTCGGGGACCTGGCCGGTCCTAGCGGAGGTCTTCCCCTGTCAGCTGCTTGTAGGCCTCAAGATACTTGGCTGTGGTCTTATCAATGACCTCCTGGGGAAGCTTGTAGTCACTGTCCGGGTTAGCCTTGAGCCAGTCACGGACAAACTGCTTGTCATAGGAAGGCTGGCCCTTGCCCGGCTCATAGCCCTCTCTTGGCCAGAACCTGGAGCTGTCGGGAGTAAGCATCTCATCACCAATCAGGATCTGGCCCTCTTCATCCAGGCCGAACTCAAACTTAGTATCAGCGATGATAATCCCCTTCTCCCAGGCATAGGCAGCACATTTCTTATAAAGAGAGAGGGTATACTCTTTGAGAACATAGGCATAGTAAGAGCCCTTACCCGGGAACTTCTCCTCCAGAATCTCCACAGATCTCTCATAGGATATGTTCTCGTCATGGTCACCCAGGTCCGCCTTGGTGGACGGGGTGTAGATGGGCTCAGGCAGCTGCTCTGACTCCAGCAGTCCCTCCGGCAGCCGGATACCGCAGACGGTTCCGTTCTTCTGGTAGCTGGCCCAGCCGCTTCCTGTGATGTAACCTCTGACGATACACTCGATGGGGAACATCTCCAGCTTCTTACAGAGCATACTGCGTCCGGCAAAACGTTCATTCCTGAAATATTCCGGCATATCCTCCACGTCCGTGGAAAGCATATGGTTGCCTACAGTATTTTTTGTCAGGTCAAACCAGAATCTGGACATCTGGGTCAGAACCAGGCCCTTGTCAGTGACATCGTTCTTCAGGATCACATCAAAGGCAGAGATTCTGTCAGTCGCAGTGATGATCAGATTGTCGCCGATATCGTATACTTCGCGGACCTTACCTTCTTTGATAGGCTTATATTCTTTCATAGTCTTCCTTTCTTTACGCCTCCGCCTTGTCCTGCCTGGTCCGGCAGAGGCTTCTTAATATTAAGCTGATTACTCTGGGTCTGTATTACTCAACTGACTCCCCGGCGGACCAACCCGGCAGGGAGTCAGTTCCAGTCACTTTTCAGCGGTCTTTTCCGCTCTTTCCCTTTCTTTTTTCAGGAGCTGCCTCTCTTTTTCTTTCTCCTTTTTCAGGAGCTGCTTCTCTTTTTCTTTCTCTTTTTTCAGAAGCTCTCTCTCCTTCTTTCTCTGCTGCTTCTCCTTCTCTTTCTGAAGCTTGGGATAGGCCTTACAGATATCGGAAAGACAGCAGCGGTCACAGTAAGGCCTGGTCCTGGCCGTGCAGACCTCCCTGCCGTGAAAGACAAGCCGGTGGCAGAAATTATTACCCTCCTCAGGAGGAATGATCTTCCAGAGGGCCATCTCCACCTGTTTGGGATCCTTCAGGTCATCCACCAGACCAATCCGGTTGCAAAGGCGGATACAGTGGGTATCCGTAACGATGGCCGGTTTGCCGAAGACATCCCCCATAATCAGGTTGGCGCTCTTTCTCCCCACACCGGGCAGTCTCATCAGCTGGTCGAAATCATCGGGCACTTTAGAGTCAAACTCCTCCTTGAGCATTCTCATACATTTACTGATATCCCGGGCCTTACTCCTGCCCAGACCACATGGCTTGACGATCTCCTCAATCTCCAGTGGGTCTGCCTGAGCCAGGGCATCCACATCAGGGAACCTCTCATATAAGCCCGGGACGATCCGGTTCACTCTCTCATCCGTACATTGGGCGGCCAGGCGGACGCTGATCAACAACTTCCAGGCCTCCTCATAATCCAGGGTACAATCAGCGTCAGGATACTCCTCCTTGAGCCTCTGGATTACCATGGCCGCTCTCTCTTTTTTCCTCATATATCACTCCATTATCCTGACCTGGTCCGGCCTTTACAGGCTAACGGCCCGGCCTTGCGGTTCTTTTAAGGCCACAGGCCCGGCCTGTGAATCCTCTCCTTGGATTTGCGATTAAAATATAGTTTATAGTTTAGCCTTGAAAAATTGACTTGTAAAGTAGTTTCTACTACAATATCAGTAAATCCATTCGTAAATCCATCAGTTTATCAAGAAGATCATCATGACTAGAGCAAGGTCCTCCGGCTCTTGCCCGGACCTGAGACAAGAAGGAGTTAATTATGGACAATATTATAGAGATGACCCACCCGCTGATCAAGCATAAGCTGACCCAGTTAAGGAATAAGAATACCTCCAGCAGCCAGTTTCGCCGTCTGGTGAGTGAACTGGCTGTTCTGACCGGCTATGAAGCCCTCCGTGACCTGCCCCTGGAGGATGTGGAGACGGAGACTCCCTTGGAAACCTGCCTGGCACCCATGATTTCCGGCAAAAAGCTGGCCATCGTCCCCATACTCCGGGCCGGCCTGGGCATGATGGACGGCCTCCTGAGCCTGGTTCCGGAAGCTAAAGTGGGCCACATCGGTCTTTACAGGGACGAGACCACCCACCAGCCCCATGAATACTACTGTAAGCTGCCGGCCTCTATCGACCAGCGACTGATCCTGATTCCAGATCCCATGCTGGCCACCGGCGGATCTGCCATTGCTGCCGTAGACTTTATCAAGCAGAGAGGCGGCAGACAGATCAAATTTCTCTCCATCATTGCCGCACCTGAGGGGCTGGAAGCTTTTTCCAAGGCCCATCCCGATGTCCAGGTCTATTGTGGCTGTATTGACAGGGAGCTTAATTCCAATGCCTACATATGCCCTGGCCTGGGTGATGCCGGAGACCGGATCTTCGGCACTGAATAGCATGATATTTTAGAATTATAGGATTAACCCAAAAGAGGCAGAGCCAAAACCAGCTCTGCCTCTTTCCTTATATACATTTTTTGAATACATACTCCAACCGGGACTCTGGCCTCACGGGTTACGATTCCTGACAAAAACTCCGGATCCTAGAAGTCTCCTCTGGGAAAGCCTTATTATGCAGGTTCTTAAAAAGGATCCCTACTCCATATTGCCGGGGAATCTGGGAATACTCTCAAAGCCCTTCTGCAGGTCCTCGTCGGTCGGGATATAGTCGGTCATGGTTCCATTGTGGAACTGTTCATAAGCTACCATATCGAAATAACCCGTTCCTGTAAGGCCGAATACGATAGTCTTCTCCTCGCCGGTCTCCTTACACTTGAGCGCCTCATCCATGGCCACCTTGATGGCATGGCTGCTCTCGGGAGCAGGCAGGATACCTTCTATTCTGGCAAAGCGTTCTGCCGCCTCAAAAACAGAGGTCTGCTCCACAGATACCGCCTCCATCAGGCCCTGGTCATAAAGCTCTGAGAGAATCGTGCTCATGCCATGGAAACGAAGACCGCCGGCATGGTTGGCAGAGGGGATAAAACCGTTGCCGAGGGTGTACATCTTGGCAAGAGGACAGATCATGCCGGTATCGCAGAAATCATAAACATACTTGCCTCTGGTAAAGCTGGGGCAGGATGCCGGCTCGACAGCGATGATCTGGTAGTCAGCCTCACCCCGGAGCTTCTGGCCCATAAAGGGAGCGATCAGACCGCCTAAGTTGGAACCGCCGCCGGCACATCCGATGATCATATCCGGCTTGACACCATATTTGTCGAGGGCTGCCTTGGTCTCAAGGCCGATCACCGACTGGTGGAGCAGTACCTGGTTTAATACACTTCCCAGAACATAGCGGTAGCCTTCCTTGCTAGTGGCTGCCTCAACGGCCTCAGAAATGGCACAGCCAAGACTTCCTGTTGTTCCTGGGAACTTCTCAAGAATCTTACGTCCCACCTCAGTTGTCGGTGAAGGTGACGGAGTCACGGAGGCCCCGTAAGTCCTCATCACTTCACGGCGGAAGGGTTTCTGTTCATATGATACCTTTACCATATATACCTGGCAGTCAAGTCCAAAATAAGAACATGCCATAGATAAAGCTGTTCCCCATTGTCCGGCACCGGTCTCAGTGGTTACGCCCTTAAGGCCCTGTTTCTTGGCATAATAAGCCTGGGCGATGGCGGAATTAAGCTTGTGGCTTCCGCTGGTATTATTACCCTCAAACTTGTAGTAGATCTTAGCCGGTGTGTCCAGTTCCTTCTCCAGACAGTAGGCCCGGACCAGAGGTGAAGGCCGGTACATTTTATAGAAATCCTGAATCTCCTGGGGAATGGGCACGTAGGCTGTACTGTCATCCAGCTCCTGGGCTACCAGTTCCTCACAGAATACAGGAGTCAGCTCCTCAGCCGTCAGAGGCTGGTGAGTGGCCGGGTTCAAAAGGGGCGCCGGCTTCTTCTTCATATCTGCACGCATATTGTACCATGTGGCAGGGATTTCGTTTTCATTCAAATAAATTTTGTAGGGGATCTTCTCTGACATGTTCTATCTCCTTTTTCTAAAAACTTCTGCCGCTTATCCGGCGGCAAATCAATAAATGAGAGAGCTACTCCTCTTTGATGATCTTATTGCGGGTCATGAGCAGCAATAATATTAAGCCGGCTTCATTACTTTTCTCATGACAAGTAAAGTTCCAATCATCAGAACGATGGCAATTGGAAGCGCAATGAAAGCATTCGGAATAAATCCGGCGATAATATAGCTGACAAAGCTGACGGCAGCCACGGTGATGGCATAGGGCAGCTGGGTCGATACATGGGTGACATGGTCACACTGGGCTCCTGCACTGGCCATAATGGTCGTATCGGAAATCGGTGAACAGTGGTCGCCGCATACGGCACCTGCCATACAGGCAGACATACAGATGATTCCTAATGGATTCGTAAGCGGGAATACTCCCAGGGTGATAGGAATCAAGATACCAAAGGTTCCCCAGGATGTTCCTGTAGCAAAGGACAGGAAACAGGCAATCAGGAAAATGATAGCCGGAAGAAAGCTCTGGAAACCTCCTGCATAATGCGTTACCACATGCTCTACGAAAACCTTTGCGCCAAGGGAATCGGTCATAGCCTTCAGACTCCATGCGAAGGTCAGAATCAGGATGGCCGGAACCATGGACCTGAAACCGTCAGGAATACATTCTGCCATAGTGCCAAAAGACACGACCCGACGGATCAGATAGTAGGCCATGGTGATAACCAGTGTCACGGCAGAACCAAGCATCAGACCTACGGAAGCGTCTGCATTGGAAAAGGCAGCTACAAAGCTTTCCCCTTCGAAAAAGCCTCCGGAATAGATCATACCAATAATACAGGCAATGATGAGAACGACAATGGGGAGAATCAGGTCAAGGACCTTCCCTTTCGGATTCTCTTCCATGGGCATCTCATTACCACTTCCCTTAACACCTGAGAAAATGTCTCCCAATTCCCTGGCATTTTTCTCATGTTTAGCCATAGGGCCATAATCCAAGCCGGTAAGACCCAGGAAAACCATCATAATAATGGTCAGGATCGCATAGAAATTATAGGGGATGGCCCTGATAAAAAGGTAAAGGCCATTACCCTCATCCACATAACTGGACACTGCGGCCGCCCAGGAGGATACCGGGGCGATAATGCAGACAGGAGCCGCCGTGGCGTCGATGACATAAGCCAGCTTGGCCCTGGAAATCTTGGCGTCATCGGATACCGGCCTCATAACAGATCCCACAGTAAGGCAGTTAAAGTAATCATCAATGAAAATAATACAGCCCAGGGCAATGGTCGCCAGCTGGACACCTGCCCTGCTCTTGATATGCTGGGTAGCCCAGAGTCCGAAAGCTGCAGAGCCTCCCGCCTTATTCATGAGGGCTACCATGATTCCCAGTATAACCAGGAAGACCAGAATACCCACATTATAGGCATCGGACAAAACGGCTACGATACCATTGTTAAAAACATGGAGGAGCGTGCCTTCAAAGCTGAAGTTAGAGTAAAGAGCACCGCCTACGCATATTCCTATAAAGAGGGATGAGTACACCTCTTTGGTGATTAAGGCAAGACCGATGGCAATCACCGGGGGCAGCAGAGCCCAGGGAGTCGCGTAAAAATGGCTGGTCACCTCAGCGGCCTCCTCCTCAGCAGCTAAAACATTTACAGACATCATCAACATCATACATACCCCTGAGAGCCAAAGGACCATATGTCCTTTCCAGCTTCGCAGGTAACCTTGTAAAGATTCTTTTTCCATAAGCCTATCTCCCTTCCCCTTTTTGATGTTTATTTTTCTTCTTCTATATTCAGCCGGCAGGGCTTATACATTCTGCCGGAAAATACCTGGCCAAACCTTTTTATTGCACTACAGCGCAAAAGTAAAAAAGCAAAAAGAAAACGAGCACTATTATGAAGCCAACATAACCGTGCCCGCCATAATATTCCCTATAAAAAGCATCAGTTTTTCAGCCGTTTCCTCATGCTGTGATTGCCTAATATTCTACCATAAATAGCTAGTCAGTGCAACTGGTCTTTGTCATTGTCAGGAGAATTGGGACTACATTTTCTGCATGCAGCAGTGAGTGTTCCTGCAAACATCCTGCACAGGTTAACTGAATGCTCAGTGAGGTCATAGCTCATATCCTGAATCAGCCAGTCAATAATCTCCCCGAACATAACACTTTTCAAAAAGCTGATAATATAATGCAGGTCTTTTTCATTGATATTTCTGGCATAGGCTCTGGAATTAATATAGGCTCTGGTAACATGCTCACAGATTCTCATAATCTGCTTCTCGTAAAAACGGCTGTTGGAGGAGCAATAGATATTATAGAGGACCTTTTTGTTCCTGGCCAGCTCCCCTAAAGCCATACGGACACAATCCTCCATGGCTGCGTCCTGAGGAAGGGACCTGATTACATCATCGGCAATCTCTACCACAATCTCCTCCAGAAGAGACGGTATATCCTGGAAATGATAATAAAATGAATTTCTGTTGACACCACAGTCTTCCACGATCTCCTTGACCGTAATCTGTGATATGGGTTCTTCTGATAGAAGACGAAGAAAAGAACGTTTGATTTCTCTCTTTGCGAAGGGGGCCATTCTGACTGATCCTCTCTTTCTACTGACTAGTTAATACTTGCTTCTGAAATCTCCATGACTGTTAGTAAGGCTTTCAAGTCAGTAAGGGTGCTTCCGGTTTCCAGGGAATGGTTTCCTCCCTCTGTGATATAGAGGGGAATCTTCCAATCTTTTGCCAGGTCTATGAGGGTCCTGGTATCTGCCCATGGGTCAGCGTTGCCGTGAAAGGCTATCCCATCAAGACTTTCAAGCCCGTCCTCACCGGCCAGGAGAAAGGTTTCGGCCAGCGGCGTATACATGAGCTGGAAAGCCTGCAGACCATGAGAGGCCGCATAGTGGACCGCCACGGCAGTACCTATACTTTTCGATATAAAGAGAATCCTGTCATAGCTGGCAAAATCAAGGTCTGAAAGCAAGGCCTCTGCCTGGTCGCCGGCTATGTTCAGGGCCTGACGCATCTTTTCTTCTGATCCCCTGATTCTGGGAGGAAAATTCTTATATGGAACCTCCCGGATCTCATATCCTGCTTCCCTGGCCAGCATTCTGCTGTAGTAAAGAAGAGGCTTATCGGAATGATAGCCGATTCCAGGGAAAATCACTGCAATTTTTTTCATTATAGAATCCTTTTTTACACAACTACTTTTTTCCATTTGTATGTATATACTATACCATAAATAATTATTAATAAATAGTATAAGCTTTATTAATATAATTATAAAAAGTAACACGACAAAATACAAGGTTTAATTAGAGGCAGAAAAAAGGGCTGCACCTTACTGTAAGGCACAACCCGTCTGCTATATAAAGCAAGCTATAATATATATAATTCTATTAATTCATCCTGATTTCAAACCCCGCCGGTTACGGATTCTGTTGATTCCAGACCTTGCCTTTAGAGGCTGGCCGGCTTTTCAACCTGGTAGTCAGACCAGGAGCTTCCCTGGGAAGCACCGGATGTGTCGGCTGTATCGGAATAGGATTCCACTGTAACGGTATAAGCACTGTCACCCTCTACATAGACCGTTCCGTCACTGCCTTTGATGGTCACTGTCTTACCCTCAGAATCAAGAATGGTTCCCTCATTGGAAAGCTGGGTAAGGCTGCTGTCCCCGGTCACTGTCCAGCTGCTGTCCTTTGTAATATAAAGATTACAATAGCCAGATCCGCCGCTGCCTGCGTTGGTCTCATCATCGATGACCGCGCCAGTCAGGGAAGAACCATCTGTTATATAGAAGTCCAGCTGGCTGATACTATCCCAGATTACATCTCCTTCCATCTTCTGGCTGGCAGCCGTAAAGTTACAGTCAGCACCATTGGCTCCGGACTCACCCCAGCCTCTCTGGTTGCTGTTGCCTGTACATCTTAAGAAATAATCATTCTCATCGGCATAGGTGATGTCCACATTATTTAAAATAAAAGTGGATTCCGTATTGGTGGTGTAGAACATGCCGCCATTTTTAGCTGTGACAGACCCGCCGCTCATTTCAAAGGTGGAGTTTCCCTCCTCGGAATCTCCGGACATGCTTTGATATAAGATCACATTCCAGGTATTGTCATTCTGTTCGTCATCACTCATGTTGCCGGTAAGATTGGTATCGAAAAGCCTTAGGCTGTTGAATCCTTCGATGCAGACTGCCTCAGACCCATTTGCCGTCAGGTCGGCATTATTCACTGTGATATCTGCGGTACAGTATACCGAAGGAGATCCCACGCCGTTGCTGGTATAGCTGCCACCATCCACAACCATGGTACCACCGCCCCGGTCACTTCTGATCGCTGCCGCGGATCCGCCCTCTGTAGTGGCAGTCACATCCCAGGCATAAAGGCTTCCGCCTCCGGCGACATGGATACCACCGGAGGTATCCTGGCTGGTTGTGATGATTGTGTCAGCCACGTAGGCGGTTCCATCGCCATAGGCAAAGACTCCGGCTCCACCGGCAGAATCTGTATCGATGGTTCCTCCCTTAATATAAGCTGTTCCATCTGTCACCAGGGCAGCCGCGCCTACACCGTAAAAGCTGGCGCTATCCCCTCCTGTACTGTCTGAGGACTTCCTGCTGATGGTGGGATTGGTCAGACTGACTGTCGCTCCACTGTCCACCAGAACAGCATTTTCATCAGTTCCTGTGGATTCATAGGTTTCAGCTTCAGTCTCTGTATTCACAGAATAAGTAGTAACCGCTGTATAAGAGCTGGGGGCGGAGGACTGTCCTCCGCCAGGTGCACCGCTGCCTCCCTGACCACCGGCTCCTCCGGGGCCGCCCTGGCCGCCGAAGGACAAATCCATAATGGTAATCGTAGAAGCAGATCCATCTTCATTTAAAGTAATCTTAACCAGATCTCCCTCAGAGATATCTGAAAGGGAGGCTGTCTCCGTCTCATCTTCAGGCTTCTGACCCTGACCGGGCTGGCCGTTGCCGGGACCGTTCTGGTTGCTGTTGGCCTGGCTCTGGTCATTCTGGCTGCCTGTCTGATCATCTCCCTGGGCTGCCTGCTGGTCATCAGCTGCAGTGGCTGTCTGACCTGCCTCAGTCTCTGCCACAGCCTGATTATCATCAGTCTGAGCCTCTGTGCCTTCCTGATTACCAGGACCGTTAGCATCTGGTGCCTGCTGGTCACCGGAAGGAGCCTGACCATTGCCAGGGCCTCCACCCATCTGGCCATTGCCTCCGGGGCCGCCTGCCGGGCGGGAAGTCTTTTCCACTACAGTGTCAGCTGTCACTGCCAGCTCCTGGGTCTCTCCAGTCATATCCAGGAAATCAGAAGCAGAGGGTCCTGCCTGCTGACCATTTCCCTGTGCTCCCTGCTGACCATTTCCCTGGACTGCCTGCTGGTCATTTCCCTGGCTTACCTGCTGGTCATTTGTCTGACCGGTCGTCTCTTCGCCAGAGGACTGGCCGTCAGTTACTTCTGATGAATCCTGACTTTCAGAAGCTTCCCCAGTGGGAGCCTGACCATCTGCAGGCTGGCCCTGGTCACCGGATCCTGTTCCATTCTGGGGGCCACCACCCATAGGTCCATTGGCTCCCGGTCCACCGGTCATTTCCTTCATGGCACCGGTCTGGATGCTTATACTATCCTCACTTACCGACTCTACCACACCATAGATAACGTTTTCCTCAGCCTCCTGTCCTGACTGGTCCTGGCTTCCCGCCTGACTGTCCTGGACTGCAGCTGTTGTTGTGGTGGAAGTTCCTGTCGCAGCTGACCCACAGCCACCTAACATGGAAAGTCCCATCATCATACTTAAAACAAATGCTGTACCAATATATCTCTTCTTCATGATTGATTCCTCCCTTCAAATCCTTGCCAGGTTCCTGAATCATATTCTCTCTTGTTTCCCCAATTAAATAAAAAACTGTCAGATGTTCTTCACAGAAATTTGTGAACTGAACTATCTGACAGCCATATTATTAATTAAATATGTAGAAAATGTGGAAAATATTAGAAGGAATTGTGAATCCATTATTTCTTTTTTTTGAAAGTACTTTTCACCACATCCCAAAAAGAAAGGGATCTGACCATATGGTCCGAAGGGATATATTTGTTAACGGCCCTCAGAACTGTCTTGGGCTTTTTGGCCGCAAACTGATAATCACCATTTTTTTTTGTTCTAATGGCAAACCTGGGTATATACCTGCCTCCAAGAATCACGGAAGCGATCACATAGTCTACCTCTTCCCAGGGAATCTGAATAAAATCCTTAACATTCCTTCTATTATAGAATTCAAATCCCTTATCGCCGATCATGATCTGCCCGTAGGCATTCAAATCGTGAAAAGCTGTCGCATCGACCACCAGGTCCACCTTTGTATTCAAAGACTGGACCAGGCCGGGGGTGACTTCTTTAGCCATAATATAAGACTCCTCTCACCAGACAAAAGAATCTGAAACCATCAAAGGCCCGGATGAAACCGGGCCTTTTGAAGTCTGTGTAAACTGTCCAGTCTGGTATGCAGACCAAGCCTGACTACTTCTTATAAAAGTCCAATTACGTGGCCAAGGATACCAACTATAAACAGAGCGATGATGATGATGATCGGAGAAACGTTCTTCTTCAATAACCACATACATAACAGTGTTAAGAGCAGCGGTACAAAGCCAGGAATCAGGGAATTCAGGTTGTCCTGAAGGGTGGTAACCTTTGTAGGCTCCATGGAAAGGCCGCTTGCATACTGGCTTAATGCCTGATGGATACCCTCGGATCCTTCCGGAAGCTTATCCCACTCAATGTAAGCACCTTCGGAAAGGGTTACATTGGATACTACAGGTACGAAATTAATACTTACCCAACGCTCTACAAGAGCACCAAGGATGAACATACCAAGGATGGAAGCACCCTTTGTAACTTTCTTTAAAAGACCACCGGAAAGGTCCTCTGTAATCTTCATACCTACTTTGTAGCCGAATTCCTGTGTATACCACATGAAACCAAAACGGATCACGTTCCATAATACGAAGAAAAGGATCGGTCCAAGAATGTTGCCGGCCATGGCAAGGGAAGCACCTAAAGCGCCAAGGATCGGACGTACTGTGAACCAGAATACAGGATCACCAACACCGGCCAGCGGTCCCATCATACCTACCTTAACACCCTGGATAGCGGAATCTTCCACCTCAGCGCCGTTAGCCTTGTCCTCCTCGAGAGCCAGTGTAACACCCAGGATCGGGGAAGCAACGTAAGGATGTGTATTGAAGAACTCAAGATGTCTCTTTAATGCGGCAACCTGGTCTTCTTTTGTTGTGTATAATCTCTTGATCGCCGGGATCATTGCGAAACACCAGCCACCATTCTGCATACGCTCATAGTTCCAGGAACCCTGAAGGAAGGTAGAACGTAATGCCACTGAAAAACGATCATTTTTTGTTAATGTAATTCTATCTGCCATTATCTCTTACCTCCTTATTCGTAATCATCCAGGATGTCTCCGAGCGGATCACCTGTGCCGGCACCTGCCGCGGAACCTGCTGCTGCACCTTCAGAAAGCTTCAGATAAATCAGAGCCATGGCCAGAGCGATTGCTCCAAGTGCGATCAGTGTGAGGTCGGACAGAGCTGCCAGACAGAAACCGATTGCAAAGAAAGGCCATACTTCAGGTGTAGCCATCATGTTGATTACCATCGCGTAACCTACAGCAACAACCATACCACCACCGATAGCCATACCATCTGTCAGCCATGCGGGCATGGAATTCAGGAAGTTAGATACTGTCTCTGCGGGGATAACACAAAGAGCTGCTGCCGGGATTGCGATACGAAGACCCTGCAGGCAAATCGCTGCGATCTGCCATACTTCGATCATCTTGAAATTACCCTTCTCAGCTGCTGCGTCCATCTGATGAACGATAGCAACGGAGATCGTACGAACTACCATCGTTAAGAAAAGTCCTGCTACAGCCAGCGGAATCGCTACAGCGATCGCTGTCTGGGCACCGGCTGCTCCCTGGCCGCCCTTAACGAGAATGATTGCGGATGCTACAGCTGCAAGAGCTGCATCCGGAGCTACTGCGGCACCGATATTCGCCCAGCCAAGAGCGATCATCTGAAGGCTTCCGCCCAAGATAAGACATGCCGGAAGCTGGCCTGTCACGATACCAATTAATGTACAAGCTACCAGTGGCTGATGGAACTGGAACTCATCGAGGATACCTTCCATACCAGCCAGAAAGGCAACTATAACTACTAATACAATGCTAATTCCAGACATTATAATTCCTCCTGTTTGGTATTTTTCCAGCAGTTAAAAATAAATATTAAAACTGCCTTATTATACATGTTAGATGCCAAGACCCTCTCTGGCTTTCTGCAGAAGAGAGTCCATGTTCTCCTTAGAGTCACTCGGAACCTTCCGGACGTCAAAGTCAACGCCGAGAGCTTTCAGCTTCTCAAAGGTCTCAATGTCTTTCGCATCGAGAGAAAGAACCTTATTCACTGCAAACTTGCCCTGGGAATGTGCCATGGAACCAACATTGATGGTCTTGATATCAACGCCGCCCTCGATGGCTGCCAGTGCGTCCTGTGGAGTCTCGAAAAGAATCATGGCCTTGGTGTCACCAAAGCGGACATCCTTCGCTACTTCACACATCTTCTTGATCGGTACACAGTGAGCCTTAACTCCTGGAGGAGCTGCTTCCATGATCATCCTCTTACGGAGATCATCATGGGCAACACCGTCAGAAACTGCGATGATTCGGTCAGGACCTACAGCCTTTGTCCAGCCTGTGGCAACCTGTCCATGAAGAAGTCTGGTGTCAATACGTGCAAGAGCAATCTTGATCTTGCCATCGCCAAGTACGGTTCCCGGAGGGATCGCACCGGTGGGAGCACTGGATGCCGCTGCCGCCTGGGGAGCTGCCTCCTGTGGCTCTAATTCTGCCGGGTAAACTCTTACGCCTTCTTTGCCGCTGCCGACGATCTGCTTAGCGATCTCCTGTGCGGACTCCATGGTCATACGGGAAGCGTATGCATCAATCAGCATCGGAAGATTCAGACCAGCAACGATTGCCCAAGTATCTTCGTGGCCTGCGATCAGATTATTAGACTGATTGAAAGGAGTTCCACCCCAGAGGTCTACGAGGATAAGAACCTGTTCCGGATCATCAAAGGTAGCAATCGCTTCCTCCATCCGCTTTCTGAGATCATCCGGTCCGTCACTGGGCTGTAATGTCACAGCTGCAGTGTTTGGCTGATCACCGAAAAGCATGGATCCAGACATCTTAATACCCTCAGCAAAATCGCCATGTGTAGCAAGTAAAATGCCTACCATTTTGTATTCCTCCCTTTCTTAATGATAGTATTATGTATATATAAGAGACGGGGAGCCGCCTCCTATAACCAGGATGATGAAAAACCAGTAAAAGCAAAAGAAAAACTTGTCCAAATCCGGGAGCAGGCCTCCGGCCTATCCTGAAAAATAAAAAAAGCCGTCTTAATATAGAATAACAAACAAAAACAAAACAGCTTTCATAAAAAACAAAGATTCGAACAAGCTACTTTCCAAATACTAAAACCTAAAACATTTCGTAAGTTTTTCTTAATAATTCTAACCGACCTTAAGGAAAAAGTCAACGGTTTTAATGGATTATTTTGTCAAATTTAAATATAAAATGCTATTAATTTCTCTACCCCTCTCTTTCAATTTATACAATGACAAAATTTCACCATAATCCTATATTAATAAAACTATTTTTTTCAGTTCTGCCATGGCCTAACCCAGGGCCACATCCAGAATCATCATGGCAATAAAGCCGACGCCGAAACCTACGGTACCCAGGTTGGAGTGGGGACCCTCGGCACTCTCAGGAATCAGTTCCTCCACAACCACATAGAGCATGGCGCCCGCCGCAAAGGCAAGGACCGTGGGCAGGAAGGGGAGAAGAATCTGGGTAAAGGCTATGGTAAGAAGGGCGCCCAACGGCTCCACTACCCCGGACAGGACCCCATAAATAAAGGCTTTTGTTTTACCGATTCCCGTGGAAGCCAGAGGCATGGAAATGATGGCCCCCTCCGGGAAATTCTGAATGGCAATACCCAGGGCCAGGGCCGCAGCCGAAGCCATAGTAATCCCTTCGGTCTTTCCCATGGCGCCGGCAAATACCACGCCGACAGCCATACCCTCGGGAAGATTGTGCATGGTGACGGCAAAGATCATCATGGTTGTTTTAGAAAGACTTTTCCTGGGTCCCTCCGGCTCATCGCTGTCCAGATGAAGATGGGGAACGGAATGGTCTATGAGCAGGAGGAAGGCCATGCCTGCGGCCACACCTCCGGCCGCCGGAAGAAAGGCCAGCCTGCCCATGTCCTCAGACATCTCCATGGCCGGAATCAGCAGAGACCAGACCGAGGCCGCCACCATAACTCCCGACGCAAAACCCAGAAGAAACTTCTGGACCAGGGGATTCATTTCTTCCTTCATAAAAAATACCGTTGCCGCTCCCGCTGAAGTTCCCAGCAGGGGGATCATAATCCCGGCAAATACAGCTGCATACTGCTGCATCCTTTCACCTCCTTAATGGATTCATCAAATCTCTATCAGAACCAAAACATTTTTTATCAATATTTTACACCTTCTCATGTCTTGACTTTAACCAGATAAAAGAGCAAAATGGTAGTTAGAATTAACTAACCCTACTGACCATACCCTGTTTTTGCAAATATTAACAGCCCGGTCTTCCTTGTTGAAATATTTTATCAGTATAACAGATTTAGCACCGGAAACAAACACAAAATAAGAAAAATTATCAATAATATCCCATTTCTTTTGGAAGAAGGTTAATCCATGTTTCTAGAATTAAAAAACATCAATAAATCTTATGGAAATAAAAGCAACCGGATCCAGGTTCTCAAGGACATCAACCTCTCTCTCGACAAGGGAGACTTCTGTGTCCTCCTGGGACCTTCAGGGTCCGGCAAATCCACCCTTCTCAATATCATCGGAGGAATAGACAGGTCGGATTCCGGGGAAATCATTATAGACAATGAGGCCATGACGGCCATGAGTGACCGGCAGCTGACCGCCTACCGTCGCCGCCACCTGGGTTACATTTTTCAGAGTTACAACCTGATTCCCAACCTGACAGTCCGGGAAAATATCGAAGTGGGCGCCTACCTTGGCAGACATCCTCTTTCCGTGGATGAAATGCTTTCTGTCCTGGGTCTAAAGGACCATGAACGGAAGCTGCCTAACCAGCTGTCAGGAGGCCAGCAGCAAAGGACGGCCATAGGCCGGGCCATCGTCAAGAATCCGGATATCCTCCTATGTGATGAGCCTACAGGCGCCCTGGACTACAAGACCTCCAAGGATATCCTGGGCCTCATTGAAACAGTCAATGACCACTATGGCTGCACAGTCATCATGGTCACCCACAATGACGCCTTAAAAAACATGGCCCACCGGGTGATCTCCCTCAAAGACGGGACCATCCGGGACAACTATTTAAATGCCAGCCGGATGAGGGCCCGGGACCTGGAGTGGTAATAAAGGAATACATAATAGCTGCAGTAAAATAATACATAACTATAGAAGAAATAGACATATAAAATACCGTGAATACAGGGCTATGAAAGCAAGAACCTGGAAAAGATTAAAGTGCATAAAAGCCTATAATCACCGGAACGTGTACAGAGGCTTATTAATCAAGGAAAGCGGCAGGTGAGCACCATGACTAATCCTTTAAGAAAAAGACTGCCCAGAGACCTGAGGAGTGATTTTGGAAAATATCTGGTTATTTTTCTTCTGATGGTTATCTCCATAGGGGAGGTCTCCGGCTTTGACGTAGCTGACTCCAGTATGATCAGGGCCTACCAGGAAAGCTTTGAAAAATATAATATCGAGGACGGCAACTTCCTGATCAGTAATAAGGCAAGTGCCGGCCAAATCCGGTCTATCGAGGAGGCCGGTGTGACTCTTTATCCCAATTTTTACCGGGAGCTGGTCCTGGATAATGGAAGCACTCTCCGGATTTTTGCCCACCGCAGCGAGGTCAACAAGGCTTGTCTTATGGAGGGCAGCTTTCCCAGGCAGACCGGCCAGATCGCCCTGGACCGGATGTTCGCCGACAATAACGGTATCTCTGTCGGCGACCGGATCTCCTCCGGATCCCGGTCCTTCAAAGTGACCGGCCTCATAGCCCTGTCTGACTACAGTGCCCTCTTCCAGAACAACGGGGATACCATGTTTGACTCTGTCAGATTCGGTGTAGCGGAGGTGTCCCAGGAAGAGTTTGCCTCCTATAGTAAAAAATATCTGAAATTCTGCTACTCCTGGAAATACCAGAAAAGCCCTTCCTCTGAAGAGGAAGAGCGGGATATGGCAGAGGACTTCATGGAAAAGGCCAACGACGAGGTAAGACTGGAAGCCTTCACCCCCCGTTTTGAAAACCAGTCCATCACTTTTACAGGGGAGGATATGGGCTCTGACAAGGCCATGATGCAGGCCTTCCTCTACATTATCATTGTAATTATCGCCTTTGTCTTTGGCGTAACTATCAACAATACCATACAAAAGGAGGCAGAAGTCATAGGTACCCTCCGGGCCACCGGTTACAGCAAAAATGAACTGATCCGCCACTACATGGCCATGCCCCTCCTGGTGACCCTGGTCTCAGCACTGCTGGGAAATATTCTGGGCTATACACTTTTAAAAGATTTTAATGCCTATCTCTATTATAATAGCTACAGTCTGCCCACCTATGTGACCCGGTGGAGCCCCGGGGCTTTTATCAGCACCACCCTGATACCTGTGGTCCTCATGATTCTAATCACCTATCTGAGCCTGAAAAGGAAGCTTTCCCTGTCTCCTCTGAAATTCCTCCGCAGGGACCTGAGAAAGACCAGCCGGGGAAGGGCCCTGCCCCTCAGCAGGCACATCCCCTTTTTCACCCGCTTCCGCCTCCGGATCATCCTGCAGAATATCCCCAACTACATGATCCTTTTTGTGGGTATAATCTTCGCCAACCTCCTCCTCATGTTCGGCCTGATTTTTCCTTCGATCATGGACCATTACCAGGCCACCATCAAGGAAAATATGCTCTGTCCCTACCAGTATATTCTTCAGATACCCATGGATGCCATGGATGAGGACCACCGGTTTTCCAGCTTCTTAAACCTGCTCTATTTTAGCGCTGAAGCCAGCAGCCGGAATGAGGATGCGGAGAAATTCAGCGCCTACACCTTAAAAACCATGGAAAAGAAAGGAACAAGAAGCGAGGAGATCCTCCTCTACGGTATCAAGAGAAAAAGCAGCTATATCTCTCTTCCCACGGACCTGGCTGACACGGAGGACGGAACAGAGATTTTTATATCTTCTGCCTACGCGGACAAATACAGGCTCAAGGCCGGTGACAGGATAACCCTCAGGGAACCCTATGACAAAGACACTTACAATTTCAGGGTCCGGGGCATCTATGATTACCAGTGCGGACTGACCATCTTTATGGACCAGGAGGTCCTCAACAGGACTTTCGACCTGGATCCGGACTATTTTTCAGGATATCTTTCCTCCTCAGAAATCAAGGATATTCCCCAGAAATACATTTCCACGGTTATAGATGAGGAATCCCTGACCAAGGTCTCCCGCCAGCTCATGGTATCCATGGGATCTATGATGAACCTGGTCTGCGCTTTTTCCGTGATTATTTTCATGATCCTGATCTATGTCCTGTCCAAGACCATCATAGAGAAAAATGCCCACTCCATCTCCATGACCAAGGTGCTGGGCTACCGGGGCGGTGAGATCAGCCGGCTTTATATCCTGGCCAGCTTTTTGATCGTCATGATCTTCATCCTGATTTCCCTGCCTATGGAGACGGCCGCCATGAAGGCCATCTTCCGCATAGTCATGATGACCAGCATCTCAGGCTGGATCCCTTTTTATCTGGACCCCCTGATCTACCGGCAGATGACAGCCCTTGGCATAGGCACCTACGCCCTGGTGGCCATCCTGGAGTACCTCAAAATCCTGAAAATACCCATGGAAGAAGCCCTGAAGGAAACTTCCTGACAGGCAGGCAGGATTTTCATCTGGCAAAACCGGCTGTGCAAACTGCCGGACTGATGTTTTTAAAACCATTTTCTGAAAACCGATCCTTTGAAAGATAGATCCTCTATAAGACTGACCCTTTGTAAGACTGATCCTTTGAAAAAGGCAGGGCTCCATGCAACATTTTTTATGGATGCACGGAACCCTGCCTGATTTATTCTGCTTTTTTCTATTAATGATCTATTATTTCCGGACCATGACCGCCTCTGTTAGAGCAGGGTATGACGCAGGTCCTCATCGCTCTTGGCACTGAGATATCTCGGAGCAATGTCAAAGATGGTCTTACAGCCGCTCTGGCCCTCCTGGTTGAGCCGGTAGGCAGCTCTGGCATAGGCCACCAGAACAGAACCGGTAAACTCCGGATTGGAATCCAGCTTCAGCTTGTACTCGATAATATGCTTATTCTGCTTCTCCCAGCCTGTAACACCACTGCGAATTACGAAACCGCCATGGGGCAGTCCACTGTGGTTGGCAGCCAGCTCTTCCTCTGAAATGAAATGTACCGTGGTATCATAGTCAGCAAAATAGTTGGGCATGGTCTTGATCTGCTCTTCGATAGCTGCCAGGTCCGCACCCTCCTCAGCCACTACAAAGCACTCTCTGGTATGCTGCTGGCGGATAGTGAAATCAGGTGTCTCTCCGGCCCGTACCTTTTCCACGGAGGATTCCACAGGAATGGTATACTGGCGGGCATCCTTGACACCGGGGATTCTGCGGATCGCGTCGGAATGACCCTGGCTCACACCTCGGCCCCAGAAGGTATAGTGCTTTCCTTCCGGAAGGACTGCGTCTGAGATCATGCGCAGCAGGGAGAACATACCCGGGTCCCAGCCCACAGAAATCACACCCACCTTGCCGGCTTCCCTGGCTGCGGCATCCACATTGGTAAAATGCTGGGGGATGTTGGCATGAGTATCAAAGCTGTCTATGACATTAAACATGGAAGCGTACTTGGGTGTCTGTACCGGCAGGTCTGTGGCACTTCCTCCACAGATCACGAGAACATCAATCTTATCTTTCCAGGCCTCGATCTCATCAACATGATGGACAGAAGCCTTGGGATCACGGATCTTAAGGTCCTTCGGATTCCTCCTGGTAAATACTGCCAGCAGTTCTGTGTCCTCGTTTTGCTGGATGGCGCTCTCCACGCCCTTCGCCAGGTTACCATAACCAAGAATACCAATTTTAATACTCATATTAACCTCCTGTGATTGTTATTTCTTATCTTTAGGGATAGTATTATTTTATCTGATTATATCACTATATTATAAGCTGTTCATTTATGCAAGACTTAATCTGAATTCTTGCAGTTCAAATCCTTCAAAAACCTTCTTGCAGCCTTTAGGAATTAAAAGGCCGGTGCATCCGGGATTTCACAGAATATTCATGGTCTCATGATTAAATATAGGCTGTTTTATATACCAACTACAAGTATTGACATACCTTTTAAGCCGATATTGAAAGGAGTGACCCTGATGACCCGGAAGTCTTATGTACTGCATTATTTCGACTTTAAAAATTCCGGAAAGTTTTTTCTTGTGGCCTTTGCAGGCCTGATTCTGATTCTGGCGATCATTCTGCTTTTCTCCAGACTCCAGTCAGTCCGGGAGAGAAAGAAATTCATGACCGCCTCTGGTGACAGTGCTCCCCTGCCCCAGGATACCCTTCAGGCCGGCAGCGACAGAAAGTACCACCTCATCGAAAGCTTCTACGAGATGGTCTTTTCCTCGACCTCCATCCTTTTCTTTTTATCCTTATACTATGTGATGGATGCCAGGTTCCAGATGGCAGAGCCCTACTGGGATAAATACCAGGACGCCTTTCTTCTGCTCTTTATCCTCATGTCTGTCTTTATGACCAACTTTCTGGACCTGCTGCTGGTAAGACTGACCCATCTGGAGTCCAGCCAAAAGGCCTCCATCCGCCTGCTGAGCTCCATCTATATCGTGATGATCCTGCTCTATATCCGCTTTGTTTATGACGATACCAATTATGACACCTTGATCCTCTATTTCATTACTTTAGCGGCGGGCCGGGT
>ODAJ012075384.1_pt1 | contig 47923 bp, 66 predicted proteins | sample 1539241 | NCBI WGS metagenome assembly ODAJ01 (sample SAMN02144231, study PRJEB22623) | gut metagenome | biome: sheep rumen | host: Ovis aries | place: New Zealand | reverse complement strand
TTCTTTAAATGCTGTTACAAACATTTGAGGTAATGTATTAACGATACCTGCCATAATAATTAGAGAGATACCATTACCAATACCCTTTTTAGTAATTTCATCACCTAACCATAGTAGGAAAGCAGTACCAGCCGTTAAATATATAGCAGATTTAACAACTGTTAAGGCATTTCCACCTAAGAAAGCTAATGAAAATACATATCCTTGAACAAATGCAAATATAATTCCTAAATATCTATTAATTCTATTAAGTTTAGCCCTACCAGTTGCACCTTGTTCTTTTAATTCTTTAAAGTAGGGAATTAAATCCATTTCAAATAATTGAGTAATAATGGTTGCGGTAATATAAGGCATTACACCTAATGCAAAGATTGAAAATGATTTTAAACTTCCACCGCTCATTAAGTTTAATAATTCTAAAAATCCTAGATTTCTAGTAATTTCCTTTGCTCCAGGAACTACAATATTTGTTCCTAAAGCAAAGATTGCTAAGCACGCTAAAGTGAATAATATTCTTTTGCGTAAATCTTTATTTGATGGACTAAATACACCTTTTAGATTAGCAAACATTAAATCACCTCTGCTGCTCCGCCTTTTGCTTCTATTTTACTAACAGCCTTAGATGAGAATCTATTAGCTTTAATTGTTAATTTCTTTGAAAGTTCACCAGTACCTAATACTTTAAGTCCAGATAATTCTTTCTTAATAATTCCTTGTTCTTTTAATAATTCTAATGTTACTACTTCACCATCATTAAATCTATTTAAATCATCTAAATTAATAATTGCGTATCTAGTAGTAAACGCAGCATTATTAAATCCTCTTTTAGGAACTCTACGATAGATAGGACTTTGTCCACCTTGGAACCAAGGTTTAATTGAAACACCACTTCTTGATTTTTGGCCTTTTTGACCTTTACCTGATGTTTTGCCCATACCAGATCCTGGGCCACGTCCTACTATTTTTCTTGTTTTCTTTTCTGGTAAAGAGTTTAATTCATGTAATTTCATATTATAACTCCTCCTTCGTTTTACCACGAAGACTTGCAATATGTTCAGCAGTTCTTTGACTCTTTAATGCTTCTAAAGTAGCTTTAGCAACATTTACTTGGGTATTAGCTCCTAAACTCTTAGATACAATATCTTTAACTCCAGCAATTTCTAATACAGCACGAGCAGCACCACCAGCGATAATACCAGTACCTTCTTTGGCAGGTTTTAATAAAACTTTAGCTCTACCACACTTACCAATTTGTTCATGAGAGATTGTTCTTCCATCAACAATTGTAACTTTAACTAAATTCTTATTAGCAGCTTGAATTCCCTTTTTAATAGCTTCTGGAACTTCCATAGATTTTCCAGTACCAATTCCAACTAAACCTTTTCCATCACCAACAACCATAGTTGCAGCAAATCTAAAATGTCTACCACCCTTTGTAACTTTAGTTACACGAGTAATTGAAATAACTTTTTCTTCTAAAAGTTTCTTTTGAGGTTCACGTTTTTTGAAATCTTTTTTAGGTTTTTTGTCTTTATTAAATTTTCTGTTTTGTTTAACTTCAGGAGTACTAACTTCTTCAGTTACAACTTCTTCAGTAATAATTTCTTTATTTTCTTCCATCATGAGCCTCCTAGAATTCTAATCCGTTTTCACGTGCTGCATCAGCTAATGCTTCAACACGTCCATGATAAAGATATCCACCTCTATCAAAAACTACCTTTTTAATTTTTTTAGCTAAAGCTTTTTTAGCTATATCTGCACCAACAGCCTTAGCACCTTCGATGTTTCCACCGTTTTTAATTTTTAAAGCAACACTTGAAGAGCTAACTAAAGTAGTTCCGTCTTCGTCATTAATAATTTGAGCATATATTTCGCTATTAGATCTAAAAACATTTAATCTAGGCATTTCTTTTGTTCCAAAAACAGATTTACGAACACGAGCATGTCTTCTTTGTCTTGCAATATTTTTATCTTCTTTTTTTATCATAACATCCTCCTACTTAGCAGCTTTCTTACCTTCTTTACGTCTAATGTGTTCGCCTTTATAACGAATACCCTTACCTTTATATGGTTCTGGTTTTCTTATTTTACGAATATTAGCCGCAAATTCAGATATTTTTTGATTATCTATACCAGATATTTTCAATTCAGTATTAGATGGAGATTCAACTTTAATACCTTCTGGAATATCTACAACTACTGGATGGGAATAACCAGCACTTACAGTAATTTTATTTCCATTTAAAGCAAATCTGTAACCAACTCCAACACTTTCTAATTCTTTTGTAAATCCTTCTGACACACCAACTAACATATTGTTAATTAATGCATTAGTAGTTCCATGAATACTTTTTGTAAATTTAGCATCATTACTTCTTTTACAAACAATTTCAGTTTCTTTAATTTCAATTGCAATATTTTTATTAAATTCCTTAGTAAGTTCTCCTTTAGGACCTTTAACAGTTAATATGTTATTGTCTAAAGTACATGTTACTCCAGCAGGAATTTGTAATGTTCTATTACCTATTCTACTCATAACTAAATTTCCTTACCAAATATAGGCAAGTACTTCTCCTCCTAGTTTATTTTCTCTAGCTTTTTTATCAGTCATGATACCTTTAGATGTAGAAACAATTGCAATTCCTAAACCATTTAGTACTCTTGGAAGTTCTTCATGTTTTACATATACTCTAAGTCCTGGTTTACTAATTCTCTTAAGTCCAGTAATAACTCTTTCTTTTTTGTTATCTCCATACTTTAAAGTAAGATCTAACATTTTATTATCTTCTTTATTTTCTGCATATTCACTAATATATCCTTCTTCTTTTAAGATAGAAGCAATTTCTTTAGTAATTTTTGTATTATATACAGAAACATTTGAATATCTCATTTGATTTGCATTACGAATTCTTGTAAGCATATCTGCAATAGTATCGTTTACCATAAATTCCTTCCTTTCTACCAACTTGATTTCTTTACGCCTGGAATTTTACCTTCATTTGCTAATTCTCTAAAGCAAATACGGCATAATCCAAATTTACGTAATACGCCATGAGGTCTTCCACATCTTGAGCAACGAGTGTAAGCTCTTACCTTAAATTTTGGAGTTCTTGAATTTTTAACTTTTAAACTAGTTTTTGCCATAACTCATCGCCTACTTTCTAAATGGAATTCCAAAGCCTTTTAATAATTCTAAGGCTTCTTCATTTGTTTTTGCAGTTGTTACAAAAACAATATCCATACCTCTTAATTTTACTACATTATCATATTCGATTTCAGGGAATATTAATTGATCTTTAACTCCTAAAGTATAATTTCCTTTTCCATCAAATGCTTTTGGAGAAACACCTCTAAAGTCTCTTACACGAGGAAGAGCAACTTTAATAAGTTTTTCCAAGAAAACATACATATTTTCTCCTCTTAAAGTAACTTTAGTACCAATTGTTTGTCCTTCTCTTAATTTAAATCCTGCTATTGATTTTTTAGCTCTAGTTACAACTGGATGTTGTAAAGTAATAGCTTCTAAATCACGAGTAGCTGCTTCAATCATTTTTTCATCATGAGAACCATCACCAACACCAATGTTAACAACGATTTTCTCTAATTTAGGAACTTCCATAATTGAAGTATAGTTAAATTTTTCTTTTAAATCTTTAACGATTTCTTTATTATATAATTCTTTAAGTGCGTTCATTATTTTTCACCTACTTCTTTCTTAGTAGATTTCTTTGCTGTTTTTGCTGTTTTTGTTTCTTTTTTAATTTCTTTCTTATCTAATAATTTTACATTAGATACATGGATTGGGTTTTCAACTTCAACGATTTGTCCGTTTTCACCCATTCTACCAGGTTTCATATGTTTTTTTACTTTATTTACTCCTTCGACAACTACACGGTCTTTTTTCTTTAAAGTAAATAAAACAGTTCCTTCCTTGCCTTTATCTTTACCAGCAAGAACTTTAACTTTATCTCCTACTTTAACTTTCATGTACCCTCCTATAAAACCTCAGGTGCTAGAGATACGATCTTTGTAAAATCTTTATCACGTAATTCTCTTGCAACTGGACCAAGAACACGAGTTCCGATTGGTGATTTATCTTCTTTAATTAATACACATGCGTTATCATTAAATTTGATATATGAACCATCTTCTCTACGTAATCCTTGTACGCTTCTAACTATAACAGCTTTAACAACTTTACCTTCTTTGATATTTGAATTTGGAATAGCTTTTTTAACAGTTCCAACTACAATATCTCCAATATTTCCATATTTAACTTTGCTGCCACCTAATACTCTAATAACCATAAGTTCACGAGCACCAGAGTTATCGGCAACTTTAAGTTTTGATTGTTGCATTAACATAACCCTTTACCTCCTTATAGTACAACAGCTTTTTTAACAACTTCAACAAGTTCATATCTCTTAGTTTTTGATAGAGGTCTTGTTGAGGCTATTCTAACTGTGTCTCCTAATGCGGCAATATTTTTTTCATCGTGTGCTGCATACTTTTTAGAGTATTTTACACGTTTCTTATATAATGGGTGATTACGATAAGTTTCTACTAAAACAGTTATTGTTTTATCGTTAGTATTACTAACAACTCTTCCTACTAATTCAGCTCTTTTAGTTTCCATTAATTTTCACTCCCATCTTTTTCATTTAAAACAGTTTTTAATCTAGCAACTGTCTTTCTTAATTCATTAACTTTATGTGGTTTATCTAGATTTCCAGTAGCTTGTTTCATACGAAGATCAAAAAGTTCTTTTTTAAGTTCAGTTATTTTCTTATTGATGTCTTCTTTAGACATTTTACGAATTTCGCTAGTTTTCATCTATTACACCTCTTCCTTTTTAACAAATTTTGATTTTACACTTAATTTGTGTGATGCTAATCTTAAAGCTTCTCTGGCTACATCTTCAGTAACTCCAGCAATTTCAAACATGATTTTGCCTTCTTTTACTACAGCAGCCCAATGGTCAACATTACCTTTTCCTGTACCTTGACGTTGTTCTAAAGGTTTTTGAGTACGTGCTAAGTGTGGGAAAATATTAATCCATACTTTACCACCACGTTTCATATAACGAGTCATGGCGATACGAGCAGCTTCAATTTGTCTAGCAGTTACGTATCCACCTTCTTTAGCCATTAAGCCATATTCGCCAAAGTTAAGTTCTGTATTACCTTTAGCATGACCTTCATAACTAACACGTTGTGGTTTACGATATTTTACTCTCTTAGGCATTAACATGATTATCGCCTCCATTATTCTTCTTAGCAGGTAAGATTTCACCTTTATAAATCCATACCTTTACACCGATCTTACCATAAGTAGTTGGTGCAGTAGCAGTAGCATAATCAATGTCAGCTCTAATTGTATGTAGTGGAACAGTTCCTTCAGTATAACCTTCAGTACGAGCCATTTCAGCTCCACCAAGTCTACCAGAAACAGCAGTTTTAACACCAACAGCTCCAGCTTTCATAACATCTTTAATAGCTTTCTTTTGAACAGTTCTAAAGTTTGCTCTGTTTTCAATTTGTTTTGCGATTTGATCTGCTATTATTTGAGCATTAAGATTTGGATTCTTAACTTCAACGATAGTTACATATACATCTTCATTAACTTCCTTCTTAATTGCTTTTCTTAATTTTTCAATATCTTCTCCGCCTCTACCGATGATAACACCAGGTTTAGCAGTATGAATTTTTACTTCAGTACGTTTTTTACTTCTTTCAATAACTACTTCAGCTACAGCAGCATCTTTTAGATAACTTGCTAAAAATTCTCTTATTTTTAAATCATTATTTAAAAGTCTGGCATAATCTTTTTCAGCATACCATTTACTTTGCCAATCTTTATTAACACCAAGTCTTAATCCATTAGGATTTACTTTTTGTCCCATTAATTATGCCTCCTTCTTTCCGTCAGATACTTTTACAGTAATATGACTTGTTCTTTTATCTCTTCTATCAACTTTAGTATGAGAACCAAATTTAATTCTCTTTAAAACTGGTCCTGGATTAATAAAGCAACTAGATACGAATAAATCTTCTTCTTTTAAATTTAGATTATTTACAGCATTAGCTGTAGCAGAATCTAAAACTTTAATAATTAATCTACTAGATTTAGTATTTGTGTTTTTTAATATGGCTCTAGCATCGCTAACTTTTTTACCTCTGATTAAATCAAGAGTCATTCTTGCTTTACGAGGAGCGACGATTGCCATTTTATGTATTGCGTAAGCTTCCATTTAACCTCCTACTTATTTCCAGCATGGCCTGTGAATTTACGAGTTAGAGCAAATTCACCTAATTTATGACCAACCATTTCTTCAGTTATATAAACTGGTATAAATTCACGCCCATTATGAACAGCGATTGTGTGTCCGATAAAATCAGGGAAAATAGTTGAACGACGAGACCAAGTTTTAACAACTTCTTTTTTATTATTTTCATTTAATTTTTGAATTTTTTTAAGTAAACTTTCGTCAGCGAAAGGTCCTTTTTTAATACTTCTTGCCATAAACTATCCTCCTATTTCTTTTTACGACTAACAATTAATTTGCTAGAAGCTTTCTTATTTTTACGTGTTTTATATCCAAGAGCTGGTTTACCCCAAGGAGTAACAGGCCCTTTTCTACCAATTGGAGTACGTCCTTCTCCACCACCATGTGGGTGATCATTAGGGTTCATTACAGATCCACGGTTAGTAGGTCTAATTCCCATATGACGAGTACGTCCTGCTTTACCTAAGTTTACAAGTTCATAGTCTTCATTTCCTACAACTCCAACAGTTGCCATACATGTTCCTAAAACTTTTCTAGTTTCACCAGATTGTAAACGAAGTAAAACATATTTTCCTTCTCTACCTAAGATTTGAGCAGATGCTCCAGCACTACGAGCAAGTTCTGCACCTTTTCCTGGTTTAAGTTCAACGCAGTGAACTACAGTACCAACTGGAATATTTTCAAGTGGTAAGGCATTACCAGTTTTAATATCAACATTTGCTCCTGATTCAACAATTTGCCCTACTTCTAAACCTTTAGGAGCAATTATATATTTCTTTTCTCCATCTTTATATGTAAGCAAAGCAATATTTGCTGATCTATTTGGATCATATTCGATAGAAGTAACTCTAGCAGTAATACCAGTTTTATTTCTCTTAAAATCGATAATACGGTATTTTCTCTTAGCTCCACCACCGATGTGTCTTACAGTGGTGCGTCCTTGATTATTTCTACCACCAGTTTTGCTCATACTTACTATTAAGCTTTTTTCTGGAGTATTAGTAGTAAGTTCAGAATTTGTTAAAGTACTCATTCCTCTACGGCCATTAGTTGTTGGTTTATATTTTCTAATTCCCATAAAGTCTCACCTACATTTCTATAGTACCATCACTTAAAGTAATGATAGCTTTCTTATAAGTTTTTCTTAAGCCAGTATATTTACCAACTCTTTTTTTCTTTGGTTTAGTGTTTAATGTATTAACACTTGCAACCTTTACATTAAATGCTTCTTCGATTGCTTGTTTGATTTGAGTCTTATTAGCACTTTTAGCTACTTTAAAAACATATACATTGTTTTGAGCTAAAGCACTAGTTTTTTCAGTAATAACTGGTGCATATATAATATCTGTTTTCATTAAACAAGAACCTCCTCAACATAATTTAATGCATTTTCGTCTAATACAACTATATCTGCATTAACAACATCATAAACATTTAATTCTTCTTGTAATAGAACTAATACATTTGTAAGATTTCTTGATGCCATATATAATTTTTCAGCATCTGATGAACATACAAATAATACTTTTCCATTTAATTTCATTGTATTTAACATATTTTTTAAATCTTTAGTTTTTAAGCTGTCTAATTCTAAAGAATCAACAATAACTAAAGCTTTTTCTTGAGCCTTAAGTGTTAAGGCACTTCTTAAAGCTAACATTCTTTCTTTCTTATTCATTTTAAATGTATAGCTACGAGGTGCTACACCAAATGCAACTCCACCGCCTCTATAATGAGGAGCACGAATTGAACCTTGACGTGCATTACCAGTTCCTTTTTGTTTATACGGTTTTCTACCACCACCAGAAACTTCAGCACGAGTCTTAGTTTTAGCTGTTCCTTGTCTTAAAGATGCTAATTGTAAATCGATAGCTTTCTTTAATACAACTTCATTAACATTAGAATTAAATACTTCATCATTTAGTTTTAAATCTTTAACTTTCTCACCTTTTAGGTTTACGATATCTAATTTTGCCATTCTAACACCTACTTTTCTTCCTCAGCAGGAGTAGCTTCTTCTTCTGGTTTAACTTCTTCGGCTACTTCAACTGTTTCTTCTTCATTGATAGGTTCATTAGCTTCTTCTACAGTTTCAACTGTTTCATTTACTTCTGGTGCAACTTCTTCAGTTACTTCTGGTTCATAAAAAACAAGTTCAAATTCTTCTTTCTTTCCACCTTTAACTGCTTCTTTGATTAAAACTAATGATTTTTTAGCTCCTGGAACATTTCCACTTACTAAAATGTAATTATCTTCTAAATTAACATCAACGATAGTTAAATTTTGAACTGTAACGGTATCTACACCCATATGTCCAGATAACATTTTACCTTTCATAACTCTCATTGGTCTCATAGTTCCCATTGAACCTGGTCTTCTATGATATCTTGAACCATGTGTTTTTGGTCCTTCTGATTGGTTATTTCTAACGATTACGCCAGTGTAACCATGTCCTTTAGTAGTTCCGGTAACATCTACCTTTTCCCCTACTTCAAATATGTCTGCTTTAATAGTGCTTCCTAGCTCATAGTCGCTAGCATTAGATACTCTAATTTCTTTTAAGAAGCGCTTAGGTGAGACACCAGCCTTTTTAGAATGACCCATTTCTGCTTTAGTTGTTCTTTTTTCTTTTTTATCAGTAATTCCTAATTGAATTGCTTCGTAACCATCAGTAGCAGTTGTTTTAACTTGCATAACTGTATTTGGTTCTACAGATACAACTGTAACAGGAATAAGTTTTCCATCTTTCGTAAATACTTCGGTCATCCCGATTTTACGACCTAAGATTCCTTTCATCTTTCTTACCTCCATCTAATTATTTTGTTTTAATTTCGATGTCAACGCCACTTGGAATATCTAAGTGAGTTAGAGCATCCATTACATCCTTACTAGGATCTTTAATATCAATAAGTCTTTTATGCGTACGCATTTCAAATTGTTCACGAGCATCTTTATACTTATGTACTGCTCTTAGAACAGTGATTCTTTGGATTTCAGTTGGTAGTGGTACTGGACCGCTAACTTCTGCTCCTGTTCTTTTTAGAGTTTCAACAATTTTAGCTGACGCATTATCAAGAACTCTATGATCATATGCTTTTAGTTTGATTCTTACTTTTGACATTTTCATGTCCTCCTTTCGTCCATATCTTGTATAGGCATAGCTCCGTAACGAATTACCTGATATACTATTTTAAATTAACAACTTAACCTAGTGTATCAGCAACCTCGCACATCTAAACCAGTCAAACCAATGTAAATTATACCATAAAATATATGTTTTTCAAGCAAAAACTTGCATTTTTTAGCCATTTTTTACATTTTCTCTATTTAAGGTATTTATCTTCTTTTTATAGCTCTTCTATACTTTCATCTAATTAGATACTCATTCTAATTCTATTTAAAGCTTTATTTATATCCATAATAACTCGTCCATTAGTAGATTATATTACCAATGTTTAATATTTTGTTAAGATATGTTATAATTTTCATGAGGTGGCAGTATGAAGTTAAATGTTATAATTCCTATGTATAATGAAGAAGGTAATGTGGCAGTAATGTATAAAGCACTAGCAGATACCTTAAAAGAAATTAAATATGAACTTATTTTTGTAAATGATGGATCATTAGATAAAACTAGTGATATGCTTAAAGATATTTATGATAATGATAAGAAACATGTTAGAGTGATTAACTTTAGCCGTAACTTTGGAAAAGATGCTGCTATATACGCAGGACTGTCTCACAGTAATGCTAAATATACTGTTATACTAGATGGAGATATGCAACAAAATCCAAAATATTTAATAAATATGATGAATTATTTAGATGAACACGATGATATAGATATAGTTGCTATGGTTAATAAGACTAGAAAAGAAAATGGTTTAACTAAATTTTTAAAATCTTCTTTTTATTCATTTATTAACGTACTTAGTGATACTAAATTTAAAAAAGATGTTTCTGATTTTAGAATGTTTAGAAAAGAAGTAGTTGATTCAATTATATCTTTACAAGAAAATAATCGTTTTTCTAAAGGAATATTTTCTTGGGTTGGTTTTAATACTAAATATTTAGCTTATGAAGTTGAAGATAGATATTCAGGTAAATCAAACTTTGATTTAAAATCTTCATTTAAATATGCCTGGAATGGAATAATTAATTTTAGTATTAAGCCACTTAAAATAGCAACTCTATTAGGAAGTCTATTTTCCCTATTCTCATTTATTTATTTAGCAATTGTATTAATTAAAACATTAATAACAGGAGCTGACGTTCCAGGTTATCCTTCACTTATATGCGTAGTACTACTATTAGGTGGACTTAACTTATTAGCAGTTGGTATTTTAGGAGAATATATATCTAGAATGTATATTGAAACTAAAAAAAGACCTATATATGTTGCTAAAAGTAAATTAGGTTTTGATGAAGATGTATTATAAAAAAAGGCTTTCACTTGAAAACCTTTTTAATTTGAATGTAATAGCTTTTTAGCTTTATTACTACCAGGACTATCTAAATAATCATCATATAAGTCTTTTATTATTTTATTTTTATATGGGTATTTTACTACTGGCTTATAATCCTTATTTGATAAAGATTTAGTCCTTTCTTTAAGGATTTTTTCTTTTTCATTTTGAGGCATTAGTACTTGGCCTCCTCCATTTATACAACCACCAGCACAATTCATTACTTCGATAAAATTAAAGTCATCTTTTATTTTTAATATTTCTTCTAAATTATGCATAGTTGATACTCCAGCGCATTTAATAATATCTTTTCCTATTTTTAATTTAAATTCTTTATAAAAATCTTTATCAGTTATTAATATTTCATCATTAGTTAAGTCTTTACCTGTTAAATAATAATATAAGCATCTTAATACTGACAATGTTACTCCTCCACTAACTCCATATATTGTACCAGAAGATGATCCTTTAATAGAGTCAAATTCTTTATCTTCTAAAGATTTAAAATCAATATTGTTTTCTTTTATCATAAGAGCTAGTTCACTAGTGGTAATAACAAAATCGGCATCTGTTCCTATGATTTCCATTTTTTTAGAAGTACATGGGGTTACTGCTACTATAATAACTTTATCGGTATTAAGTTCTTCTTTTATATAATAGTTTTTTAATATAGATGCTTCCATTCCAATTGGACTTTTACATGTAGAGATATTATTAGTTAATTCTGGATGAAATATTTTACTATATTTAACCCATGAAGGACAACAACTTGAAAACATTAATTCTTTTTTCTCTAGTCTTTCTTTTAATTCATAAGCTTCTTCCATGCTTGTTAAATCAGCACCAAATGTTGTATCAAAAACATAATCAAACCCTATTTCTTTTAGAGCACTAACCATTTTACCTTCTAAAAACTCTCCATTTTTAAAACCAAAGGCATCTCCAATACCAACTCTAACTGCAGGAGAAGTCATTGCGATTACGATATATTCTTTATCATTAATATATTCCATTACTTTTTGATAATCATATTTGGGAGTTAAAGCAGCAGTTGGGCATGTTAAAATACATTGTCCACAAGATATACATACATTATCATCTTTAATATTAACAACTTTTTCACATATTCGCGTGCATGCTCCACAATTTATACATCTTTCATTTACTCTATTTATACCTGGATTATCAATATTAATAGTTTTTCGATTATACTTTTTTTCTTCTTCTTCAATAAATTCAAAATAAGAATGATTACTTCTACATAATGGACAAAAATAACCATCTGGCATTTCTCCAATATGAATAAAACCACATTTTTTACATTTATATTTCATATTATTTACTCCATTATAATAATAACAAATATAAATTAAAAAAACAATTAAGAAGCCTTAATTGTTTCATAGTAATTATTAACTTTCATAGCCCAAGAGTTACTTTCAGCATATTTAGAATTCATTTTTTCAGGAGTATCTAATCCTTTTAACCAATAGTATTTATATAACATATTTAAATAAGAATTAATTCCATCTTCTAAAGAATCAAATTTAGCATAAGATGATCCATTACAAGAAGGTTTACCTTTCATACCGCCTATATTAAAGCAATTTTTAGCTAAATAAGAACAATTCCATTTACATCCTGTTTCTAAATTAATTATGGAAACTGCTAAGTATGGATCTAACCCAGTTTCTTCTGCAAAGTCTGCAAAGTATTTACCAGTACCAGATAATTCATGATAAAGATTTTTATTTAATTTATCTATTAATTCTTCTTTAGTTAAATCATCCCATACTATTAAATTATTAATTGTTGTTAATTTTGGTTCATTAAAACTTATTTCTTTAATATATATTTCTTCTTTATTTTTATATAATGAATTACCTAATAAACATAAAATACTGGTAATAAATGTAATAATAATTGTTATATTTATAATATTTTCTTTCTTTTTCATAGTAGTATATTATACAAATAATACCTATTTGTTGCAAGAAAACATTGTCGATTAATCATATTTGTAATAAAATCTTGATTTTTTAGAATTGTTAGTGTAATATACTAATACATGCAAAAAAATTATGTTTTACTTTTATAGATAAATGTGTTATAATTTTTTTGTAATTTGGATATAATATTATTGTAGATATTATATCTACCTTGGTCTATTAGATGTTTTGCAAGTTTAATGGATCAAACCCGTGTTGGCGCACTAGCCGCTTAAAAAAGCAACCTTTATGGTTGCTTTTTTAATTATACTAAAACCTTTTCTTATTTAGTTCCTTTAATATTTTTCTAATATCTTCATCCGCAAAAAAATACTTTTCGCTTTTAGAAAAAGACATTTTATTTTGATATTTATAATCATACTTATCAATGTATGTGAGCATGTCTGAAACTTGGAATAATCTTTTTTCTTTATGATCAAAATTAATACGATGCTCAAAATTAGGAAATCTACTAAAAATTGAATCTATTATTTTTCCAAGAACTTCTTGTCCATTATCATAATATATAATTATATTATCAAATTTATTAAAGTACTTTTCATGTTCGTTTACCATTTTATTTATTTCAAATAACATTTTTTGTTTTAGTACTCTACCATTATCAATATAACGCTTATCTACAATAATAGTTTTATATTTAACTTTTATTTTTCTTGAAAAATGATAAATGGCTTTAAAAATGTTTTTTCTTATATTGATTGAAAAACTATTATAATCATTTCTTTTCATTATTAAATCAGCCATATGTATCATATTAGTATAACCAATTTTATTTAATCTTTCATTTAGTATTTTAAGTTCAAAACTAATGTCTACATCTTGCTCATGAAACGTAAAGGATACGCCATATAAGTCTGATGCACCAGGGCCAAAACCAAATTCACCTGTTTCATCTATAAATATATTAAGTCTTTTCATTACAACCACCCCATGTATTTTGATTATACTATATTACTATTAATTATTTAATAATGTTTAACACATTTTTACATATAAAAACCTTTAATCATTAAAACATAATTAAAGGTTTAATTTTATTTTTATCATAACTTTGATATAGAGCTATATCTTGATTATGATATTTAAATAAAATATATTTATTGGTTTCTTTATTTAGAATTTGACCATTTTTTATTTTAAATAGTTCTTCTTCATTAATATTAATTGTTTCGATATCTAATAAATCTTTTAATGATAAAAGATTATAATGATTATTTAAGATATCATTAATAGAATAAGCATCCTTTAATTTAAAATTACCTAGTTTAGTTCTTTTTAAACTAGTCATAGTAGCATAGGTATTTAAATTAGCACCTATATCTCTTATTAAACTTCTAATATAAGTACCTTTTGATACTTTGGTTTTAATAGTTATAATATCATCTTTTATTTCTAGTAAATCTAAAGAATATATTGTAACTTCTCTTTTAGGTAATTCTATAGATTGATTATTCCTAGCATATTCATATAATTTTTTTCCATTTATTTTAACTGCTGAATAGATAGGTACTTCTTGATTATAAGTTCCAATAAAGGAAGTTAATACTTTATTTAAAGAATCTTTATTTAAGTTATATTTTTCTTCTTTAAGAATATTACCTGTAATATCTAATGTATCAGTTAAAATACCTAATTTAAATGATGCGATATATTCTTTATTATGTTCCATTAAAAGATTAGTTAGTTTAGTGTATTTTCCAATTAAACAAACTAATACACCAGTTGCTAGAGGATCTAATGTTCCGATATGACCAATAGCTTTAGTATTTAATTTTTTACATAGTATATTAACTACATCTCTACTGGTCATATTAGATTCTTTATTAATTATAATAGCGCCATTTAAATTATTAATTGTTTTCATTATGGATTTCTTCAATTATTTCGTCGATATGTTCTCCATATTCAGTAGATTCATCATAGACAAATCTAAGTTCAGGAATATTTCTTATATCTAATTTTTTAGCTAGTTCACATCTTAAAAAGCTACTAGCTTTTTTTAATTCATCTTGAATTTCAACTTTATCATAGTCTCCTAAAAAACTATAATAAACTTTAGCCATACTTAAATCATTAGTAACTTTAGTATCAATAATAGTTATACTTTTTAATATTTCGTTATGAACTTCTTCATAAAATATTCTAGATAACTCTCTAGTTATTGTACTAGCTATTCTTTCTAATTTAATACTAGCCATTATCTTTTCACCTCTACTAATTCATAAGTTTCAAATACATCGCCTGGTTTAATATCATTAAAGTTTTCAATAGTAATACCACATTCAAAACCATTTTTAACTTCTTTAACAGTATCTTTTTCTCTTTGAAGAGATGCGATATTTCCATCATAGATAATCACACCATCACGAATGATTCTTACTTTAGATTTATTTTTAATAATACCATTAGTAACTAAAGTTCCAGCGATAGTACCAACTTTACTAAATTTAAATAATTGTTTAACTTCAGCATTACCTATGGTCTTTTCTTCATATTCTGGGTCTAATAGACCTTTCATAGCTGCTTCCATTTCTTCTACTAATTTATAAATAATTTGATAAGTCCTTATTTCAACATTATATCTTTTAGCTACCTCTTTAGTAATAGCAGAAGGTACAACATTAAATCCGATTACGACAGCATCAGAAGCATTGGCAAGAACAATATCACTTTCAGTAATGGTTCCAATACCACTTCTAATTACTCTAACACGAACTCCTTCAACATCTATTTTTTCTAAAGAGTTTTTAACAGCTTCTTCTGATCCACGAACATCACATTTTAAGACTACATTAATTTCTTTAGAACCACCTTGAATTTTATTAAATAAATCATCAAATGTAACAGCATCCTTTATTTGTTTTTTATTTTTAGATTCAATTAATCTTTTTTCAGCTATTTCACGAGCTTGTTTTTCTGATTCAAAAGCCATGAATTTATCTCCAGCTGATGGATTATCTGATAAACCAGTTATTTCTACTGGAGTGCTTGGACCTGCTTCTAAGATATTTTCTCCTTTATCATTTCTTAGGGTTCTAACTCTACCATGAGCAGTACCAACTACGACAGGATCACCTAATCTTAAAGTACCATTTTGAATTAATAGGCTTACTACTCCACCTATATTTTTATCTATTCTTGATTCAATTACGGTACCAAGTGCATAACGATTAGGATTTGCTTTTAATTCAGATACTTCAGCGATAGTTAGAACTGTTTCTAATAATTCATCAATACCAAGACCAGTTTTAGCAGATATATTAACAAATGGAATATTGCCTCCCCAACTTTCAGGGACAATATTTAAAGCGGCCATTTCTTCCATAACTCTTTCTGGTTTGGCATCTGGTTTATCCATTTTATTAACTGCAACTACGATTGGAACGCCAGCTGATAGGGCATGATCAATTGCTTCTTTAGTTTGAGGCATAACTCCATCATCAGCAGCAACTACGATAATTACAATATCAGTTACACTTGCACCTCTAGCTCTCATTTCAGTAAAAGCAGCATGTCCTGGAGTATCAATAAAAGTTATTTTACGATTATTATGAGTTATTTGATAAGCTCCAATGGCTTGAGTAATACCACCAGCTTCACCTTCAGCAACACTCGAATGTCTAATATAGTCTAAAAGTGTCGTTTTACCATGGTCTACATGGCCCATTACTGTAATAACTGGAGGACGGTTTACTAAGTCTTCATCATTATCTATTATTTCATATTCTTCAAAATTAGTAATGTCTTGAGTTTCTTGTCTTTTTAGGGTTTTATTATAATCTAAAGTTAAGATTTCAGCTGTTTCAAAATCAATTACTTGATTTAAACTAAGCATGGTTCCTAAAGAGAATAACTTTTTAATTAAATCAGTACCATTAACATTAAGAGCTTTTGCTAAATCAGCTACAGTCATGTTATTTTCATAAACAACGATATTTTCATCAGTGGAATTATTACTTGTTAATTTATCTTTGTGTTTATACATTGCTTTTTTCTTTTTTAAATAATCAACATTATCTTTTTTAGTATTTTGATTATTCTTTTTAGTTAATTTTTGTTTTCTTTCAGATACTTCAATATTATCTCCTAATATTTCATCAACTGCATCATCTAGAGCATCCATTTCTTCAAAAGAACTTTCTGTATCAGTACTAATTAAATTCATAGAAATATCTAAGGTTACTAATTCATCATCAGTTAAATTATAATCAGCATTTGTGGCTGGAATACCTAATTCCTTACATTTATTAATTACTTCCTGATAAGTATAGTTCATTTCTTCAGCATATTCTTTGATACTCATATGCTCACCTCTTTCTATATATTTTTTAATAATTCATCATATATTTCATCTGGAACATCTGTTTCTAATATATGATTTAAAACTTTTTTCTTGCGGGCTTCTTCAATTACAGTAGCATCTTTTTTTAAATAACAACCTTTACCATTTAATTTACCAGTTGGATCTACTGTAATATTTCCATTAAAACTAACTACTCTAATTAATTCTTTTTTAGGTAGTTTTTCATGGGTTAAAACACACATTCTCATTGGTATTTTTTTATTTTTCATTGCCTTCTTTAGTTACCTCTTCTAGGGTTTTAACATTAATTCTAAATTTTGTAAGTTTACTAGCTAGTTTAATATTAATACCTTTTTTACCAATTGCTAAAGATAAATTTTCATCATTTACAATAGCAAGGGCTTCACGGTTTTTAGTATTATCTAAAATGTTTACGATAACATTTTTAGCTGGGCTTAAGGCATTAGCGATAAAGGCTGCCTCATCTTCATCATATTTAACTAAATCTACTTTTTCGCCATTTAATTCTGATAGGATGCTTGCAATACGACTACCTTTTTCACCAATGCATGTTCCGATTGGATCAATTCTTTCATCTAATGAATAAACAGCTACTTTACTTCTAACACCAGGTTCACGAGCAACATTATAAAGTATAATAGTACCATCTGCTAGTTCTGGAATTTCTGTTTCAAATAATCTTTTAACAAATCCATTAGTTTTTCTAGAACACATAATAAGTGGTCCTTTGGTAGTAGCTTCTACTTTAGTTAAATAAACTTTAATACTACTTCCCATTTTAACTGTTTCACCAGGAATCATTTCTGATTTTGGAAGGATACCTCTAGCTCTACCTAAATCGATATAATAATTTTTGACATCTTCCATCGCAAGTAAACCAACCATCATTTCATCTTGTTTATCACTAAATTCTTCGATAATTGAATTTCTTTCAGCTTCTCTTATTTTTTGAGTTAATACTTGTTTAGCAGTAGATGCTGCTACTCTACCAAAATCATGAGGAGTAACTTCTTCTTCAATTGTTTCTCCAACTTTAATATTAGGTACTAATTTTTGGGCATCTTCTAATAGTATTTGAGCATCTTCATTTATTTCTGGTTCAGTATAAGTGATATTACCTTCTTCATCTACTATTTCTTCACCTTCAATATAATCATCTACTACAACTAAATAAGAGTATACTTTAATATCACCAGTTTCTCTATCAATTGTTACTTTAACATTTGTTTTTGAATTAAAATTCTTTTTATAAGCAGTAATTAAAGCTTGTTCCATTCCTTCAAATACTATATCTTCACTTATACCTTTTTCGGCGGTTACATTTTTAACTGCTTTAATAAATTCTTTGCCATCCATTTTAAATTCTTTATCTTGGCTTTTTTCTTTACTTTTCATTTTGTCTAACCTCTTTCTTTACTTGATATATCTAGGATATATTCATCTTTAATTAAGTCATGTTCATCTAATATTGGATTAATTACATTGGTAGCTTCTACTATAGTATCTAAATCAATACCATTTACTTTGTCTAGAACTATCTTTAAAAAATAATAATTATTTTCATAAACATATTCAATAGAGTCTACTGTAATATCCATTTCTTTCATTGGGCCTTCAATTAACCCTTTAATTTCATCTAATACTTTTTGCATAAACCTCCTTAACATTAATAAAAGTGGGAAAATCTGCCCACTTAAATCTGTAAATAAATTATAACATGGTATTTTTAGCTTGTAAAGATTAAATTTAGATTGATATTATTTCTAAAACTTTACTTAAATTATTTTGAACACTTTGTTCTAATTCGAAATAATCAGTGCTATCTTTTTCAGTTTCTAATATTAACATAATAGCAGCTTCCATTTCATCTACTAATGATAATATTTCTTCATTATCTAGATGCTTTTGTATTTTCTCTTTTAAAGCATTATATTTTATAATTGGCGAAGCTAAACTATTAAATCTATTTACTTTCCAAATATATTCTTCTATTTTATTTTTAGGTATTTCTAATTCTTTTAATAAATTATATAGAATAGTTATTTCATCATTAGTTAAATATCTAAAAGCACTTTCAGTATTTAAGTCAAAATAGATAAGAATTTCATTATAAATAGAGTCATATAATTCTTTATATTCTTTTTTACTTAATAATGGTTTTAATTCAAATAGATGTTTTTTAGGTATTATTTCTTCTTTAATAGTTGGAACTTTATTTTTTATTCTTAAATTTTTGCTTAATATTTTTTCATATTCATTGATTTCTATTTCGTTAAAACCTAATAATTTAAGAGCTTCTTTTATATTAATAATATCTTCTTCCATATAATTATCTTTTTTAGTTAGATATGATTTATTAATAAGAATATGTGCTTCTTTTAAATTATTAAAGTTATCATTATTAGAACTTAAGGTATTTAATAATAAACTATAATTATTAATATGGATATTACGATAATCTAAAGCATTTGTTAATCCAAAAGATCCAAAGGTAGAATTGGCGAATGTTAAATTATCATCTATTATATATTTATTATCATCATTATTTAGCTCAGTATTTAAAATACCAAGATCAATATTACGATTAACAATATCAAATATTAATTCTAATTGTTCTGCTTTAGTTAAAGTACATTTATTAAATGTATCTACTAGTAAAGAAAATCTATCAAATATACATTTATTATTTTTAACTGAATATGGATATACAAACCAAGTGATAATTGAAATTATATCATCTATAAAAAATATATCTTTCTTATCATTAGCTAAAATATTATAATTAATATCAATAGCGTTTTTTCCTTTATATTTATCAGCTGCTTTATTTAATAAGCCCTTAGCATAATTAGATAAATCATTTATATATTTAGATTCTAATCCTGATAGACATTCATATTTATAGTTATTATATACTCCTGTAAACTCAGTACATAATGCATCAATAACATTTAGTTCCCTAAGAGATGTTAAGATAGTTTCAATATCAAAGCTATTATTAATAAGATTATGTCTTTCTTTTACATTATCAATTAATTTTTTAGATTCATCAGTTAATACATCATTAACATTATTTAATAAAGATTTTAATTCTAAAGTTAATTCATCACTTACTTCTTGATTATTAAATATATTATCTATCCTTGTTTTTAAAAAATTATAATCTGAAGAAACAATATTCATTAAAGATTTAATTATATCTTTATTATCAGCATTAATAATGCCGTGATTAATATTCTTTTTTATAACATATAGAATAATATCTCTTTTTTCTTTATTAGTAAAATTAAATCTACTAACTAATTCAGATAATTCTTTAAAGCCTAAAAAGAATTCTTTATCATTATCTTCTTTTAAAAATTTCTTTAAAAATTTAATTATTTCAATATGATTATTTTTGATAATTATTTGATCATTATATTCTGAACTTTTTCGATACATTGATATTTCAAATTTTAATGTATCTATTGCCTCATCTAAACATTTTATAAATTTATTTATTAAATCCATATTAACCCCTTCCTTTGACGAGAGGTTATTATAGCAAATATTTTAAAATTGTCAAATAAGAAAAGAACTATTTTATTTAGTTCTTAGGCATGTTTTTTTGCGTTTCTTTCAGCTTTTTCTAATTTTGATACAGTATCATTTAATACTTCAATTGTTTTAGTTCTTACATCACTAGCTGCTTTTTCTAATACAGGAGTTCCTTTTTCTACTGCTAAATCATATAAATCTTCAGCTTGTTTTTTTATTTCGGCTCCTTTTTTCTTAACTACGCTTAATACTTTTTCTTTATCTAAGTCTTTTAATTCTTTTTGAAGTTTTTTAAGTCTTTTTTCAATGTCTTTTTTAACATCCTCATAGTCAAGATCTTTAGCTTTGTTCCATAATTCAGTACATTTATCAGCTAAATCTTTTCTAAGTTCAGAACCTTTCTTAGGAGCAAATAACAATCCTAAACCTGCTCCGATAGCTAATCCAGCGATTAATCCTCCAACACCTTTTTTACTCATAGTCTTCTAAATCATCCTTTCTTTTTCTAAAATTTCCTATCTTACTAACTAATGATACGATCATATCAGTTAGTTTAGAACTAAGTAAATTAAATTTATCTGATACTCCAGATATAATTCTAAATACATTATCTAAGGCACTTATTTTTTCATTAACATCATCTAAGATAACATTTACTTTATCTACTGTTATTATTAACTTTATTCCTAAAATAATTCCGATTACTAACATTGCAATTAATAAAATATAGATAAAAATTGGTAATACAGCATTTAGTGATTCAATCATTCTTCGCTTCCCCTTTCATTTCTTTCTTCATACATAGAATCAATTAAGTTAAATAAATCAGATTCTAATTCTTCTTCTTTTGGAGATTCTACTACTTCATCAGCGTATGGTTCATCAGGTAGTTCATCATCATATACACCGATTGGGTCTTCCATTTTTAAGACTCTTTCTTCTTTTACTTTAGGTATTTCTTCTGGTGCATCATTTTCTATTAAAATATCATCAATTGTTTTTAAAGATTCTTCTAATTTATCTTCTTTTTTCTTAGTACCATAGGCTTTTTTACGAACATCATCAAGATTTAAATCTTTTTTTTCTGATTTTACAATTACATCATCTTTAGTATAATTTTGATCTAAGATACCATATACAGGAGAAATAACTGGTGATGGTCTAAATGGTTTAGCATCATCTCTTTTTGTCTCTTTAACAGTACTTATTCTTGAATAATCATAATCATTTTTTCTAGTGTCAAGGGTTTCTTTTACTCTTGTTTCTCTAGTAATTATATTAGATGTAAAGTCTTCATCAAAATAATCTTTGGTATTTCTTCTTGGTAATTCTTCATCAAAATCCATTGGAAAATTAAAATTAGATTCTTTTTTAGGTTTTTCTTCTTCAAAATTGCTTCTTTTTAATGGTACTATTTCATCATAAATATCATCTTCTTTAGGCATTTTAACTTCTTTAATAGGATTTACTTCTTCTTTAACTACTTTATCTTCTTTAGTTATTACTGGTATTTCCTCTTCTTCAATATCAAATAGTACATCTTTTAATTTTTTAAATACATTCATAGTATCCTACTTTCTAATTAATTAAATCATAATCTGGTATTTCATTAGATTTTTTGGAATCATAGTTATCGTATTCTTGAACATACTCTAAGAAATTACTATCTTTAGTATTAGTATCAAAAATACTAAATTTTTCTTCACTATAATTCAAAATATCTTCACCTATCATATTTTCAATTATATCCTTATTATAATTAATAGAAGACAAAATAATTAAACTATTAACAACAGCTTCATTAATATTATCTTTATCTACTATCACTTCTATTTTAGCATAATTATAGATTATTTCAATTAGATATTTATCATTCTTGACAAATATTTCTAAATATCCTTTATTTTTGCCATTATTAATTGGGGTACTATAATAAGCATTACTACTTTTAGTATAAGTATAAGAAGTATTATTATAAAATCCTATTAAATCAACATATAAATAATATTTATTATTTTCTTCACTAAATACTTCATTAAAACCATCACTTTTTATAATATTTAAATTGGATGGTAAATAATATTTATATCCAGTTCTGTATTCATTAGCAGTCATTATATTATGAGTTGTATCTTTAATTAAAGAATCTAAATTAGATTTATTTAAATTAGTGCATCCTGTAATTAAAAATAGAATACTAATTAATATTAATACTTTTTTCATATCTATCTCCATAATTATTATAGCATGTTTTTAGTAACATTTATATAATTAATTGTAATTCCCAAATTTCTAAATTTCTTTTCATATTCAGTTGGAACATTATCCTCAGTATCTTGTAAGTCTAAAGATACTTCATTAAAGAAATAGCCATGGTTATTAAACATTTCTAGAGAATAAGCAAATAAGCCTTTATTATCAGTTTTCATTTTAATATTTACATTATCTTTAGATATTTTTTCATATAAAGCAAGAAAAATTTCACTAGTTAATCTTCTTTTAGCATGTCTCTTTTTAGGCCAAGGATCGGAAAAATTTAAATATATTTGATTTACTTCTTTATTAAATACTTTATCTATATTAGATGCATCAAAACACATGAATCTTAAATTAGAAAGATTATCTGGTACTTTTTCTAAAGCTCTAATTAAGACAGATTCATATTTTTCAATACCAATAAAGTTGATATTAGGATTTCTTTTAGCCATTTCAATGATAAAGTCACCTTTACCAGTACCTATTTCAATATGTAGTTCTTTATTATCATTAAAAGGATTAGTAGTTACTACTAATTCATGATTTTTAACAATTTCTTTGGCGTTTTTAACATTTCTTAATCTCATAATTTCTTACTCCTTTTATTAATCTTTTATCATCTTTTTCATATATTACTATTAGAGGTGAAAGATGAAAAGAGATCGTAATTCGTTTTTTGAAGGATATGGTATGAGTACTTTTGAACCAAATCCTAATATGTTTATGGGGATGCCTAATCAATTTAGCGCAAATTCATCATTTTCAGCAGGGCCAAACATGTATAATCCTAATATGAGCAACAATATGTATAGTGATATTGATGCTAGACTATCTAAAATAGAACGTAATCTAAATAGATTAGAAAATAGGATTAGCCGTTTAGAAGGAGATAATAATAATCACACTAATATTAATATAGATGATGGCACTTATAATGCTAACCCAATGTATATGGTTTAATTTTTAGGAAACTTACCAAATGTAAGTTTTTTTATTAATTTATTTAAATATTGTTCTCCAAATATTTTTTGTGGAATCTTTAAATTAAAACTTATGCCTAAGTAAATAAGTGCTCCAATTAGGGTATCTATTATAATAATTAATAGACTTTCTTTTTTACTGTATAAGTTAAATGGTAAATACCTATTAATTAATAATAAGACTCCAGTCATAACTAAAGCAGGTATAATAGTTTTTAAAACTACGATAAAAGTATCATGATAATTTAATTTAAATCCATCTTCTTTTTGTACAAAATGAAGACTTATATAGATAGATGTTATATACCCAATTGATGATGCAATAATAGCACCATAATAAGCTCCAATACCAAGTTTATGGCATAAAAGCATTAATGGTACATCTAATGAAGCATTAACTAATAATCCAATTATATTATTTAAATAAACTAATTTAAAGCGATTTGAACTTTGAAGGGTTGCATTACAAATCATAGCAATATTTCCAAGTAATGCATTAAATATCATAATTTTAAGTACTGCTCCGCCATATGGATTTGTATTATAAAATAAAGTCCAAACTGGAGTTGCTAAAATAGATAACCCAATAGTCATAGGTAATGATACATAAATAATTATTTGTAAAGCTTTATTTAAGTGTTCATTTAATTCTTTGAAATTTTTAACTGCATAACTTGAAACTATCATCGGTATTAATGCATAAGTCATACCTGATGCAATTGAGTTTACTATCATGGCAATTTTTCCACCCCAAGTCGAAATAATACTAGTAATAAATTCAACTGTTTCAGCATCAAATCCTAAGTGATTAAGGGTTCTTAAAATTAATACCATATCTGTAAAACTATAGATACTACCTACAATATTTATAATTATAAATGGTACTGCATATTTAATGATTTCTTTAACTATTTCTTTATCAGTTATTTTATCTTTTTTATATTCTTTATCTAGGTTAAGTTCAGCTTTATGTTTATTCATCTTCCTTCTTAAATATAGATAAGCAACAAATCCTCCAAAGAAGGCTCCAGATACCGCAATGCCTACCGCGGTAGGAAGAGATGAATTAAATATTTTTAAAGATACATAAGAGCCAACTAGAATAACAATTATTCTAACTACTTGCTCAATTAAATTACTAGTACTAGTCGGGCCTAAGTATTTATGTCCTTGAAAAAAGCCTTTTATAACACTTAAATGTGGGATTAATAAAACCGAAAAAGAAACACACCTTATAACAAAGGAAACATCATGAATAGTATTACCACCCTTTAAATCTCCAATTATAAGAGTTGCGATTAATGGAGCAAAAGCAAATAATATTATAAAAGTTATTAAAGATATGCCCATTATAAGTTTTTTGGCTATATTAAAAGCTCTTTTTTTAGCTTCAAAATAACCTAAAGCATCATATTCACTTATAATTTTACTTATCGCACTTGGTATTCCAGCTGCTGATATAAGTAAAAAAATATTATAAATATTATAAGCATAACTATATAAAGCTCCACCTTTAGATCCAACTATATTATAAAAAGGAACTACATAAAGCATTCCTAATATTTTGACAAATATTACAGAAGCAGTGGCTATAAAAGTTCCTGTTATAAAACTATTTTTCTTCACTAATCAACACCTAAGTTTCTATATAAAATAAGAGCTGTAAAACAATATATTTGATCTTCTCCAACGGCAGTTATCGCAACACTGTATTTAATATCAATAAGTTCAATATTAGAAGATAAAAAATCATTTATACTAGCTTCTAAATCTTTTTCATGAGATTCATCAAATACTTTAACTAACATATTCACCTCCATTTAAATTTTAAAAAATAGAAATGATAAAAAATGTCTTTTTTTGTTAAAGCATTTATATTATATCAAAGTTATAATTAATTTACATGTTATTAAGTTTTATTTGTCATTCGCTTAACAAATAATTGGATGCAATATCGTAGATTTCTTTATGGATATCAGTTATTGTTCTTACTTGATCATCTTTGATACAATTAACAATAGTAAAACCATATCTTTCGGACATTAAACTATATACTTTTTCAATATTTTTTAAATGTTCATTGGTATCATTTTTATCTTGACGATATTCATATGGTAAATACAAGAAGATAACTTTATCAGGCCTTGGTAAATCCAATAAAGTAAATTCTAGCTGTTCCATCCATAAAAGCATATTAATTCTATCTTTGACATCGTCAAATTTAGCCGCTTGATAAGCCATATTAGATTCTACATATCTATCTAAGATAACATTTACTCCGCTATCTAATAAATCATTTATTTTATCAATATTAAAGGTTCTATCTGCTGCATAATATAAGGCAGCTACTTTAGGAGGTATTTTATTAAAGTCATCAAAGTAAGGCTTACTATTTTTTCCAAGTAAACATTCACCGATTATTTTACCAGTTGGTGTATCATAATCTGGGAATCGCTTTCTTACACATTTAATATTATCTTTATTTAATCTTTCGGATAATAGATCAGCTTGAGTACGTTTCCCCGATGAATTTGTTCCTTCAATTACAATTAATTTTCCTCTCATAATTAACCTTTCTAATAATAGTATAACATATTTTTTTATATTTAAAAAATAGCTAAATAATTAGCTATTCTAGTGGTGAGCCACAAATATCACAAATTTTATTTACATATTTATTAATATGAGCGCAATTTGGACATATTTTTGTTTCAGTGATATCGTTATTGATTTCTTCATTAATCATTTTAGGTAATTCTAAGGTTTCAATATCATTATTAAAAGGTTCCACTACTTCATCTTTAACTGGTAATTGTGCTCCTTCTTTAATAGGATTGTTAATACTTTGATCATCAACTAATAAAGGCATTTCAAAAGCATTTATTTCAGAAGTTGAATTTGTTGAAATAGAAGATGAATCTGGTATTATTGGTTCATTATTTGCTTCAATAGGCATTTCAATAGTTTCACTAATATCTAAGGCTGGTGATTCAACTATTTCTTCTCTTTTAGGCTCTTCTGCTACAGTAGCATTTGGAATTTCAGTTGGTTCAGCCATTAAATCTGGTTTATTATTAATATTATTATCTACTTCAATTGTTTCTGGTTCAGTTTTAGGTTCATTATCTTCTTTAATTTCTTCTTTTTTAGTTTTAGAAAATGCTAAGATTCCTAAAAAGATAATTGGCAAAAGCAAAATACCGATACCAAAGGCAGCACTTTTACCAAATCTTTTAGGTATTTTAAAATACGCTACTAATATACCAATCAAATTAGCAACTGGAATTAGACATAACCAGCCTGGTAATCCTCCTATTTCTAAAAATACCCAAACATTATAAATTGGAACTAATGTTGCCCAACCTGGTTTATTACATTTTTTATATATTTTCCATAATTCAATAATTGTAATTAAACAAATAATACCAATTATTAAAAATATTCCTCCCATTAATTGTAATATTTGATTATAATCTATACTTGCTCCTATAGTTGTAAATTCAAAATTGTTATTTAATTCCATCACACTTACCTACCTTAATATAATTAAATTATAAAGTATTTTAAAAAAAATGTAAATAAAAAGATAACCAAATGGTTACCTTATAACTATACTAACTATTCTTTTAGGAACAACTATTATCTTGATTATTTCTTTATCAGTTACATATTTTATGATATTTTCTTCTTTTAAAGCTTTATCTTTGATCGATTCTTCAGTATCATTTTCATTTATTTTAATAGTAGCTCTTAATTTACCATTAACTTGAACACCAATTTCAAATTCGTTATCTAATGTTTTAGATTCTTCAAACTTAGGCCAAGGTTCATTAGCAATAGAATTATTATGGCCTAATCTATTCCATATCTCTTCGGTTATGAATGGTGAGATTGGGTTTAATAATTTAATAAATCCTTCTGCGTATTCTAAAGGTAGATAGTCTTCTTTTTGAACTGCGTTAATAAATATCATTAATTGGCTTATCGCGGTATTAAAGTTTAATGTTTCGTAATCATTAGTTACCTTTTTTACAGTTTGATGATATATTTTTTCTAAATTATTATTCGGTTCATTTTTAATCTTGTTATCTTCAATATAAATACGCCAAATACGATCTAGAAATCTTTTTGATGCTTCTACTCCATCATTATTCCATGGTTTATCTGCTTCTAGAGGTCCCATAAACATTACATATAGTCTTAAAGTATCAGCACCATATTTATTAATAATATCAATTGGGTTAACCGAATATTCAGGATATCTTTTACCCATTTTAATACCATTAGAACCTAATACCATACCTTGATGAACTAATTTTTTAAATGGTTCTTTAGTAGGAACTAAGCCTTTATCGTATAAGTAATTATTCCACATTCTAGAGTAAAGTAAGTGTCCTACTGCATGCTCTGGCCCGCCAATATATAAGTCAACAGGCATCCAGTGTTTTAACAATTCATATTTAGCAAACTCCTTATCATTATTAGGGTCAATGTATCTTAAAAAGTACCATGATGAGCCAGCAGAACCAGGCATAGTTGATGTTTCTCTAACGCCTTTCATACCATTATATTCAATATTTACCCAATCTTTAGCTTTATTTAAAGGACTTGACCCGTCTTTATTTGGAGAATAATCAGCTAATTCTGGTAATATTAAAGGTAAATCTTTGTCATCTAGTGATACTGATGAACCATTTTCTAAATGAACGATTGGTATTGGTTCACCCCAATATCTTTGTCTTGCAAATATCCAGTCACGAATACGATAGTTTATATGTTTTGTACCAATATTATTTGATTCTAAGTAATTAATCATTTTATTTATGGCATCTTCTTTATTTAAACCATTTAAGAAATCTGAATTAATATGAGTGCCATCTAAAGTATAGGCTTCTTTAGAAATATCTCCTCCCTCAATAACAGGAATAATATCTAAATTAAATTTTTTGGCAAATTCATAATCTCTAGTATCATGAGCAGGTACTGCCATAATAGCACCAGTTCCATAACTGGATAAAACATAATCACTTATCCATATTGGAATTTCTTTATTATTAACTGGATTAATAGCATAAGCACCAGTAAAAACACCCGTTTTTTCTTTATTTAATTCAGTTCTTTCTAAGTCAGATTTTGATGATGCTTCTTTTTGATAATTTTTAACACTTTCTTTTTGCTCATTAGTGGTAATTAAGTCAACTAATTTATGTTCTGGTGATAATACACAGTAAGTCGCTCCAAATAAAGTATCACATCTAGTCGTAAAAACTGTAAATGATTCATTTGAACCCTTTATTTTAAAGTTAACATGAGCTCCTACACTTTTACCGATCCAATTTCTTTGGATTTCTTTAGTTGATTCTGGAAAATCTATTTCTTCCAATCCACTTAATAATTTTTCAGCATAAGCAGGTATATCAATAACCCATTGCTTCATCATTTTACGAATTACAGGATATCCCCCACGTTCAGATTTTCCATCGATTACTTCGTCATTAGCAAGTACTGTTCCTAGTTCCTCACACCAGTTTACTGGCATTTCAATTTCTTTAGCAAGACCATCTTCATATAATTTCTTAAAAATCCATTGAGTCCATTTATAAAATTTAGGATCAGATGTAGATATTTCTTTTGACCAATCATATGAAAAACCTATTCTTTTTAGTTGATTCCTAAAAGTTGAAATATTTTGATTAGTAAATATGGCTGGATGATTACCAGTAGATATGGCGTATTGTTCAGCTGGAAGTCCAAATGAGTCAAATCCCATTGGATGTAATACATTATATCCTTGCATTTTTTTCATTCTGGCAACAATATCAGTAGCTGAATACGCTGCTGCATGACCTGCGTGAAGGCCAACTCCAGATGGATATGGAAACATATCTAAAATATAATATTTAGGCTTATTAAAATCGTTTATATCAGTATAAAACGTATTATTATCTTCCCAGTACTTAGCCCATTTTTCTTCATATTCTTTAAAATTCATTTTATTTTTCCTCTTTTCTTTTTAAAATTTTACCTAAGATGGTATAACTTATAATTATTAAACTCATTAACATAGCAAATGCGATTAATAATTGCCATATAATTTCAATATCAATCATTGTACATACTGTTCCAGTAATACTAATTATTAAGCTATTAATTAATATTATTATAAGTCCTAGTTTATTAATATCCATATTTTTTCTTTTTAAATTAAATCTACTTGATAATATATCAAATTCTTTCATTTTATTTAATGTTCCCTTTTTTCTTTTAATAAAATACATTATCAAATAAATAATAAATATTATTATAAATGACATTATAAAAATAAATAAATCTTCCATAAAAGTTTCTCCTTAAAAATAAAACCACAGCTTATCTAAAGGACGAAAAGCCGTGGTACCACCTTAATTCTTTCTTTAATAGTTATAAAGGACTTACCCTAATACATCTAAAAGCAAGTTCATAAATTCATATTTATTAGTTTCCATCAACCACTAACTTTCTCTAAAATATTCTTTTATTACTACTCTTTTTTCGTCTGCTTAAATGTATTATATAAAATTAGTTTTATATTTTCAAGTATTTTATAACTCTGCTATGTATTCTAGTAATTTTAAGAACATTGTTATATATTTAGGATGTAATCCTTTTCTTTTTAATTTTCTAATTTTGATTCTTTTTTCTTTAATACTTAAAGAACTAAATAAGATTTCGGCTATTAATTCTTTAATATCAGTATTTATTTGTAAGTCGCTTAGAATTGAATCGATATCTTCATTAATAATTCTTTCAGCATCTATTTCAATATTATTACCTTTACAATTAATAGATATTTGTTTGTTTGTGCCAGCATTCTTTATTTCTACAATAAAGTCATTCCCATATACATAAGAATTAATACTATCTTGTTTTTCTTCTCCAATAAAGACAGATACTTCAGTTGGTTTTCTAGTATTTCTAAAGCGTATTTTATAATCTCTTTTTTCTGGTACTACTTCATTTTTACCTTCTAAAGGTCTAATTATACAAGTAAAGTTATTAGCTTGATAATTATAATCTATATTCGTAATTAAATAATATCCTTGTTCAAATAATGAACTTATACCATCATCTTCATATAATTTATAAGTGTTACTGGCTCCTGGAAAAATGTGAATATCTAATTCTTTAGGGTTATTAGTATTATTTAAATCATTATCTATAACTGCTAGAGGTATAATAGTTCCTCTTTTAGCAAATACAGGATAATCTTCATCCTTAAAGAAAGTAACATATCTTTTACCGCCAATATATTTTTTACCTGTTTTAAAGTCATACCATACTCCATTTGGTAAAAATACTCTATGAATTGTACGATTCATAAGTAAGTCTTTTTTGGTTGTAATTGGTGCGATAAACAATTCGGTACCAAAATAATATTCATTTTTATATAATGGTTCGTCATATATTTTAGGATATCGATAATATACTGGTTGAATTAATGGCAAACCTGTTTTAAAGTATTTATATCCTTCAGTATATAAGTATGGGATTAATTCATGTCTTAATTTTAAGTATTCTTTAACAACCGAATATGTTTTTACATCCCATAACCATGGTTCTCTTTTATAATAATGAGATTCATCACTAGATAATCTAAGAATTGGAGAAAATGTTCCAAGCTCAATAAAACGCATGTATAGTTCAGGATCCTCTACACCATTTTTATATCCTCCAATATCATGACTCCACCATGATAAGCCAATATTGGAACTTTTTGAATTAAATTCAGGAATTAGATTTAAGTTTTTCCAACTTACAATTGTTTCCCCACTATATAAAATTGGATATTTATGAGAAGCTAACATTCCATTACGGCTTAGTATTATTCCTCTTTTATTAGTAAATCTTTGATAATCTAAAAAATGATATCTATTTAATGATCTTAGGGAGTATAAATCTTTAGGATTATTGTAGTCTATCCAAAATAAATCTACTCCTATATCATATAATGGATTTATTAATTCATCAAAATAAGCATTTATTTGATCTTTGTTAAAAACATTAAATGGGATGGTGCCTTCTTCTTTATATCCTATCGCATCTTTATACCTTTGGTATGATATTTCTTCAGGACAAATTCCTTCCATAGGGTTAATATTTAGCCCTACTTTTATATGTTTATTATGTAATTCATCAATTAAATTTTTAGGATTATTAAATAATTCATAGTTAAAGGTAAAACCATTATTAGATCCTTCATGCATAATATGCCATTTATTTCCGAGTAAGAAAACTGATAATGGTATTTCATTTATTTTAAAGTCTTCTACTAATTTTAAAACTCTATCAGTATTATAAGCTATATTTTTATTCCACCAAATACCTAATGCATATCTTGGTAATAGTGATGGTTTACCAGTTAATTTAAAGTAATCTCTTAAACAAAAGCCAAAGTCTTTTCGATACATAAATACATAAGTATCTATTCTTTTATCACTTCTTCTACCTAATGAACCATCTTTATTTAATATAAGAGAAGATGAATCATCAATTGAAACATAACCATCAGTTGAATATAAGCCGTTTTCAAATTTAGTTTCTCCATCTGCATCATCTAATGAATAAGTAGTTCCTTTAAAGTTTCTAGCTTCAGTAGCGCCATAATACCAGAATTTATCTGAATCATTTAATGAAATTTTTAAGTTTTGGTCGGGAGATAATTTGTTTCCTATAAAAGGAGCTTCTTTAGTATATTCTAATTTAAAATATTTAGTTGTTATAATCAAAAATTCTTTGTCTTCTTGTTTAGTATATCTTGGCACAGGAAAACGTCTGAAATTTACTAGTTCAGTTGGTCTATCTTCAAAATTACCTGTTGCTGAATATTCTAATCTAACTAAAATATCACTTAGTATAGTAATACGATATTTTTTGCCTTTTATTATAGCATCGTCTTGACTTACAGAGTTTTCATAATTTTGAATCCAAAAATGCTCTTTTAAACTAGCCATACAACCCTCTCCTATTATAATATAATAACACTAAATTAATTTTTTAACAATTAGTTATAATTAAATCCACTAGAATATTTCATAATTTTATTTAAAACTCTTATTTTTTCTTCACCTTCTATAATAATTGGTTGATAATTATTCGCATTTTTAATGCTTGATAAGTAAGCGGGAATTATATTAATATTATCATCTAATTGTAATTCATTGTTCTTAAAAGTAAAAGTTTGTTGCCAAATAAATGTATCAAAATCACGAGGTTTTTGATTACCACCAAAGGAAAAATTTCCTAGAGAATAAATAATATACTTATTATGATATTTTTCAATTCCTTGAATTATATGAGGATGATGGCCAATTACTAAATCTACACCATTATCAATTAAGTAATGAGCCATTTTAACTTGTTCTTTAGACTGTTCATAGTCATATTCAATTCCCCAGTGCATAGAAGAGATAATTAAATCACAATTTTCATCTTTTAAATATTTAATAGCTTTTTGAACATCATTAAATTTCTCACCATAAATATCTAAAAAGGCAAAGAAACCTATTTTAATACCATTTACTTCTTTGATTAAATATTTATCATATCCATAATAAGGCATATTTATTTCATTTAGGGATTCAATCGTATCTTGATATCCTTTAGTTCCATAATCATGGGTATGATTATTAGCAAAGCTTACAATATCAACATTGCCACTAGTTAAAACTTCACGATATTCTTTAGGGGCTTTAAAGTTAAATTTCTTTTCTACTTTGACGTTATGTTCGGTAAAATCTCCTTCTAAATTGGCAATAGTTAAATCATCTTCCTTAAATAAATCTTTAACTAAAGCAAAATAATAACCATAATCATTATTATTTTTAGCAAGGTAATAATCGTATCTACCATTGTATGAATATCTATCATCCCAACCAATAGTACAATCTCCTACTGCACTAATAGTAACGCTTTTATAAGCATCAATTTTTTTAGTAGTTGTTGTAGTTGTAATTGTATCATTGCTAGTAGAAGCTAATTTATGATTTGTGCTAATTAAAAAGATTGATATTATTAGTCCTAAAAAAATAATTATAATTATTTTAAAATAAGATTCTTTTAACATTTTTTACTCCTTTACTACTTCATTTAATTTTTGCCATATCTTAACCATAGCGTATGTATCAAGTTCACAATATTTTAAAAGATTTTTACGTAAATTTAAAACTTCATCTTTTGGTAAAATAGATAATTGATGATAAGCATTCATCGCTTCACTTCCATTATGGACTTCTTCTAAATTATGATAGTTTAATGATGGGTCATTAGGAAATAAGGCTGGCAAAACATATTTAATTGAATATGATCCAAACATATTTTTATTATAATAATCCATATTTTTAAATGGTATCATTAAATCTTTAATATTATCATGAATATTTAATAAATGTTCTTTTAAATCTGGGAAAGAGTTAGCTAAAGATTTAATAACAGTTTTTTCAAATGACATATTATATGCTAGAGTGCAAACGTTTAAAGGAATGTCTTCAACTAGTTTTTCAGCTAACTTTCTTCTTGGGTCAGATAAACCATCTGCTAGAAATTCTTTGTGCTTTAAACTACCATTTTCTTCTTCAATAAAATGGAGAGAGTATTGAAAAGGAATTTGCTGATATGGATATGTTCCATCATATTTAGGGATAGAATCTTGAAAGGTTTCAAAATCCAAAAAATATAAAGGATAACTTAAAGTATTTAGAAAAGCTTTAATATTATCTTTATTAAGGTAATCTTCTTTTAATATTTCCTTTTTTGTATATTCATCAATATTACTATTTAATAAATCTTCATAAGTAATATAACCTTCATTATATAATTTAAACTTTCTATCGTTACGCATTCTTTTTATTGTAAAGATATTATCTTTAGGTAAATGAGCAGTACAATAATGAAAATAAGGGCATGGATAAGGTTTAATACAATTATTACTTAATGGCATGTCTTTTTCAAAAGGATCATTTACATAATCATTTATTTCTTTAATTTTAGATTTTATTTCAGCTTGTTTAGAAAATGATATATCAGTTACATCTTCTATAGTAAATAATTCATTTAAATTTAAATCACCTTGTTTAATATAATGATTATTGATGTGAACAATTGAGGCTTTTTTAACATTATATCCTAGTCCTAATAATATATATACTTGATATGATATATCATCTATATAAATAGGTTTTACTTCGGTACTACTTTTTACTTCATATATTTCTAAATCATTACCATCTTTTTTTAATATATCAATACTGCAAAAATTATTCTCATATTGAAAAGAGGCTTCAGTTATAACTATTTTATCTAATTTTAAGATATTTTTAGTATCTTTAATCATTTGAGATAAATCTTCACTAAAATTAATGTCTATGTGAAAGCCAAATAGCTCTTTAGCAAGATTGCCTACTTCAGTACCATTATCTAAAACATTTTGATTAGAGGTTTCTTCTCTTTCTTCTTTAGCGTATTTATCTAACCATAGAATTTTATTACATTGAACACCTAAACAATATTTTGATTTAGAAAGATTCATTATAGCTCTCCTAAAGTTACTGTAGTATCTTTTTGGTCTTGCACGTCAACACTTGCATGTTCATTAATAAATTCTTCAATAGTTTTTAAATAATCATTTGTTTCAGTTATGCTTGGTACTAGTTTTTGATATTTTTTGGGTATTGTATTATCTAAAGATAAGAATAATTTAGGTTTATTTTGTTTTTGTAAAAATTTAAGTTCAAGCCATAATCCTAATGATGGATGAGATACTTCTACTATTATTATATCGGCGCTTGTCATTAAATCTTTAGTATATTTTTCACGATATTCATTACTCATAGGTAATATTAAATTATGTAATATGCAGGTATTACTAGTTAAAACTTTTTTATATATTAGATTATTATAATCAAATTTAGTTGAATGAATAAAATATATGTTTAATCTACGCATGTATTATCCCTACTTTCATTTTAAATTATAGCATTTTTTTCTTTAGCAAACAATGATATAATAACTTTTGGTGAGGCATATGGAAATAATAGGAATTATTTGTGAATATAATCCTTTTCATAATGGGCATACATATCATATAAATAAGATTAAGGAGTTATATCCTGATTCATTAATAATACTTGCTTTAAATGGATATTTTTTAGAACGTGGTGAAGTTAGTATTTTAACTAAGGAAGAAAAAACTAAAATAGCTTTAGAAAACAATATTGATTTAGTGGTAGAACTTCCTTTTGTGTTTGGTTCTCAATCTGCAGATATATTTGGCGAGAAAAGCGTTTTAATATTAAGTAAATTAGGGGTTAATAAAATAGTATTTGGTAGTGAAAGTAATGATATTGCTAAATTAAATAGTATTGCTGAAATTGAGCTTAATGATAGTTTTAATGAGAAAGTTAAAGACTATTTAAATAAAGGATTAAATTATCCAACTGCTTTAAATAAAGCAATTGGAATAAGCACGGATAGTCCTAATGATTTGTTAGGTATTTCTTATATTAAAGCCATAAAAAAGAATAGTTTAAATATTGAGCCTATTACAATAAAAAGAACAAATAATTATCATGATTTATTATCTAATGATATTATTGTAAGTGCATCTAATATTAGAGAAAAATATAAAAAAGGAATAGATGTTTCTAATTATACTAATTATCAAGATGGATTTAAAAAAATAGATGAAGATTTATTATTTAATTTAATTAAATATAAAATTATTTCAGATGATAATTTAAGTAAATATTTAAGTGTTGATGAAGGTATTGAATATAAACTTATTAAAGAAATTAATAGTGTTAAATCTATAGAAGAACTAATATTGAAAGTTAAATCTAAAAGATATACTTATAACAGGATTAGAAGGATGCTTATGCATGTTTTAATTGGGCTTACTAAAGAAGATATGAATAAAGTGAAATTAAATTATATAAAAGTATTAGGTTTTAATAGTAAAGGTCAAAAATATTTAAATAGAATAAAGAGTGATATTTTAATTCAAAGAAAAATATCTGATGATTATTTAGAACAAAAATATGAATTAAGGGCTTCTATGATATATGATTTAATAAGTAATTGTAACTCAATAGAATATGAACTATCAAATAAGCCAATTAAATTTGATAATGAGTAAGTTATTTGATAATATATAATTAAGGAAGGTGATGAAAATGAAAAAAGGATTAGTTGTTGTTATTGCAGTAGTAGCAGCTTTAGCACTAATGGGCATTTCTACTTATAATGGTCTTGTTACTAAGAAAGAAAACGTCGATGCTAAAATATCTGAAATAGATGTTCAGCTTAAGAGAAGAAGTGATTTAATTCCTAATTTAGTAAATACTGTTAAAGGTTATATGAAACATGAACAATCTATAATTGATAGTGTTACTGAGGCAAGAAGCGCAATGGTTAATGCAACAAATACAAAAGATAAATTAGAAGCTAATAGTAAACTTAGTGATGCAATTAATAATTTATATGTAGTTGTAGAAAATTATCCAGATTTAAAAGCAAATACAAATTTTATCAATTTGCAAGATGAAATAGCCGGAACTGAAAATCGTATTGCGTATGCTAGAAGCGAATATAATAAAGCTGCTAAAGATTATAATACTACTATTAAAAGATTTCCTACTAATGTTCTTGCAGGAATGTTTAATTTTGATAAAGTAGAATACTTTGAAGCTACTGATGCTGAAAAGGAAAATGTTAATGTTAACTTTGATTAGCTTTATTATATTATTATTTGGATTATTACCTATTAATGTAAATGCTGTAGTTAAACCGGCGACAAGTTTTTACGTAAATGACTATGCTAATATTTTGTCAAGTGAAAATGAAGAATATATTATAGAACATAGTAATAAACTTTATAATTATAATGGTGCTCAAATCGTAGTTGTTACTATTCCCTCTCTAGATGGAATTTCTATTGAAGAATATGCAACTACTCTATTTAATGACTGGGGTATTGGTGATAAAGATAAAAACAATGGATTATTACTTCTGTTATCATTAAATGAGCGAAGGTTTAGAGTTGAAGTTGGCGCTGGTATTGAGGGAATTTTTCCCGACGGTAAAACAGGAAGGTATCAAGATACGTATTTAATTCCATATTTAAAAGAAAATAAATGGGATGAAGGTATCAAATCCTTATATGATGTTTTTTATAATGAACTAAGTGGAATAGAAAATTTAGAAGAATATACACCCGAAGAGGAAGATCCATATGCAATCTTAGTATTTTTCTTAATTATCGCGGTTTTTATTTATTTGATGGTTAAAAGCCCTGGAAGTGGTTACAGAGGAGGATATTATTCTGGTGGCTTTTCGGGAGGAAGATCATCAGGTGGTTTTTCTGGAGGCTTTTCAGGAGGCGGTGGCCACTCTTCTGGTGGTGGATCATCAAGAGGTTTTTAAAAAGAAAATATCGACTTAAAATGAGTCGATATTTATTTTGATACGATTTAATTTATGAACGTATGCATATGCTTGAATCATAGTTCTAATGGCACTAGCCATTTTACCATTACGGCCAATGACAGCTCCCATATCACTTTCATGAACTATTATTTCTAACATAATGCCTTCATCTTCACTACTAAATTCTTGAACACTTACCATATCAGGTTCTTTAACTAAATTCTTAACAAGTGTTAAAGTAAAATCAATTAATTCTTTATGCATAATTAAGCCTCTTTTTTAGTAGTCTTTTTAGGTGCTTGAGTTTTATATTTAGCCCAAACTCCAGTTTTACTTAAAAGATTTTTTACAGTATCAGTAGGAATAGCACCATTATTTAACCATTTTAATGCTTTTTCTTCATCTACTTTAACATTATCATCTTTGTAGATTGGTTCATAAGTTCCAACAGTTTCGATAAATCTACCATCTCTTGGGCTTCTTGAATCAGCAGCTACAATACGATAAAAAGGTCTTTGTTTAGAGCCCATTCTTTTTAATCTTAATTTAACAGCCATATTTGCCTCCTTTTTTACAATTAATAATATAACATACTAAAATTTAGGTGTCAACTATTTTTGGTTGACGCCATTCAAATAATCTTCATTTATATCCATATCTAATTTATCATCATTTATTTCTTCTTCATAGTCATCAATATCATCTACTACATTAATTCTTACTTTCATATCCCCTACTATTTCAACTCCTAATTCTTTTTCAACGGTAACTTTAATATTATTTCCATTTACATTAACATCACTAACTTGTGGGGCAGTTAAGCTTCTAACTATAATTTCGCTATCATCATTTAAAACTTCATCCTTTTTTAGTTTTACATTCATAGTATCAGTATAACTAAAATTGTGAGCTAAAACATTAGTTTTAGTGTTATTATCATATGAATACCAAATGTTTATATCATATGATCCATCTATTTTAACAGTACCATTGTTATTAGTTCCTTTAAATGTATGATTAATAATCCAACAGCCTAATACGTTACTTATTTCTGAATCTACAGTTACTTCAAATGTATCTTTAGTTGTTTTTTTAGTTTTACCAATAACAGCCTTAGTTACAATTTCTTTTAAATTAGCCATATTATCACTCCTCTAATTTAGTGTATGCGCCTATTATTAATTTTGTACCCATTTTTTTAAAAATATGATATATTATAGATGGTGATGATATGGAATGTTTATTTTGTGATATTATTAAAGGAAAATCTCCATCTAGAACTTTATATGAAGATGATATAGTTAAAGTTATAATGGATGCTTATCCTAATTCGGTAGGTCATACTTTAATTTTACCTAAAAAACATTTTGCTGATTTTACAGAATTAGATAATGAAACGTTAACTCATATTAATGATATTGCTAAAAAAATGAAGGATTTATTATATAAGGCACTTAATCCTGATGGAATGATTTTAACTGTAAATTATGGTAAACCACAGGTAATTAAGCATTATCATTTGCATTTAATACCTACATATCATAAATTCAATTTATATAAAGGTTTACCACTAGATAGTGTTCATAAAAGAATTATAGATGTTGCTAACCAAAAATAAAAAGAGGCATTTGAACTAGTCAATTGCCTCTTTTAAATTACTTTAAAGCTTCTAATAATTCAGCTTTTTTCATTGAAGTATATCCTTCAATATTTTTTTCTTTAGCTAAATCTTTAAGTTCTGCTACTGTTAATTTAGTTAAATCTTTTTCTTCTTTAACTTCTTCTTTTTTAGATTCATTTTTTGATTCTTTAACTTCAGCAGTTTTAACTTTTTTGCCAGATAAAGCATCATTAGCAAGTTTAACTAATTCAGTAAAATATTTTGGATTATCGATAGCTACTTCACTAAGCATTTTTCTGTTAATTTCAATACCAGCTTTATTTAAACCATCAATGAATCTTGAATATGAAATATTATTTTCACGACAAGCTGCATTAATTCTTGTAATCCATAATTTTCTAAAGTTACGTTTATTTTGTTTACGATCTCTGTAAGCATAGGCTCCACTATGGAAAGTTTGTTCTTGAGCAGTTTTGAATAATCTATGTTTAGATCCAAAATAACCTTTAGCTTGTTTTAAAACTTTTCTTCTTCTGTTTTTAGCAACAGATCCACCTTTAACTCTTGTCATTTATACCACCTAGATAACAGTTTTTAATCTGCTAGCTTCTCCTTTCGCTAATACTCCCTTATTTCTTCTTTGTCTTACTTGTTTGCTTGTATCTTTAGCAGTCTTATGGTTTCCACCAGACTTCTTATAAGTAAGTGTTCCATTTTTCTTTTTCTTAAGCACTTTTGATGATGCTTTGTGTGTTTTTTGTTTTGGCATACAAATTCCTCCTTCTTATTTTTTTGGTGCCAATATCATCGTCATTGTACGGCCTTCTAATTTAGGCTTTGTTTCGATAATTGAACAATCAGATAATTCTTCAGCAAATCTTTCTAATACTTCTTGACCTAACTCTGTATGAGCCATTTCACGGCCACGGAATCTTAAAGACACTTTAATTTTATGACCTTTTTGTAAGTATTCTCCAGCGTTTTTCTTACGAGTATTAAAGTCACCAATATCTATTTTTACTGATAATTGATATTCTTTAATATCTTTATTGTTTGCACGTTGATTTTTTAAGGCTTCTTTTTGTTTCTTTTGCTTTTCATAGCGATACTTATTATAATCCATAATTTTAGCAACTGCCCTATCACTATTTCCGCTCATTAAAACTAAATCTAGCCCTGCATAATTTGCTAAAGTAAGAGCATCTTGTAATTTTTTAGTTCCTAGTTGCTCTCCATTTGGTCCAATTACCATTAATTCGCTTACCTTAATTTTATCATTAATTGGTAAGTCATCCTTTTTGACGTTTGCGATATAAAACACCTCCATATATCAAAAAAGTGAATACATATGTATCCACTTACCCAATTCACTTATATATAAACTATATAAATATATGGCTTTTGACCTACCAGCTAATTTACCGATCAGGTGGATGTGGATACATCTCTTTCCTTTTTCAAACACTAGTATTATACCATTTCAGGTATGTTTGTCAAGTACTATTTTATTATATGATTAATAAATAATTTTATTTATAAAGAAAAAAGTTCCAAAATGGAACAGAAAAACAAATGGTCGGGAAGACAGGATTCGAACCTGCGACCCCCTGGTCCCAAACCAGGTGCACTACCAAGCTGTGCTACTTCCCGATAAAAATGGTACGCCCAAAGGGAGTCGAACCCCCAACCTTTAGATCCGTAGTCTAACGCTCTATCCAATTGAGCTATGGGCGCATTAAATCCCTCTTTCTTTCAAATACTCAATTATTATAACATATTTTTTTGAAAAATAAAGACTTTTTTGAAAATTATTCTAATATTTATAAATTTTAAGAATTTGCTTAGATTTATAGACTTTAAATAATCAATTTGCTACAATTATTATGGTGAGGATATGAAAAATAATATAAGCGCTTTAAGTATTATATTCGAAAATGGCGATAATGTTGTTTTAAATAGTAATGAATTTAAAGATTTTTATATTGCAAATATAGATGAAAATGGGAATGAAATACCTTATGAACAAACTATTATTAAAAATAAAATGTATGCAAATTTTCTTTTATTAAGCATTAACTTTAATAATATTGATCATAATACTTTAAAAAGAATTAAAAATAAAAATGATATTACCGAAATTATGATAGTATTTAAAGATAATAGATGTCTTAATTTTGTTTTAGCATCAAATGCAAATCCTTTTTCTAATAATTATCAAAATGATTATGAATATATATATGAAGATGATAACACTTTCGGATTATTGTTATCTAAATATAATATCAAGTACAGAAATAATTTATTTATATAAAAAAGTTCTTAAACTAAGAACTTTTTATTTACAATTGGTGTCTCGTTGGGAATTCGAATCCCAGACCCTTTGATTAAAAGTCAAATGCTCTACCTGCTGAGCTAACGAGACATAAAATATTGGCTGCCCTGGGGGGACTCGAACCACCGAAATGTCAGAGTCAAAGTCTGATGCCTTACCACTTGGCTACAGGGCAATGTAATAAAAATGGTGGGAGGACATGGATTTGAACCATGGAACCCGAAGGAACAGATTTACAGTCTGCCGCGTTTGACCACTTCGCTATCCTCCCATAAATAATGGTGCCGACAGAGGGAGTCGAACCCCCAACCTACTGATTACAAGTCAGTTGCGCTGCCAGTTACGCTATGTCGGCAAATAAATGGTGGGCGATATAGGACTCGAACCTATGACCCCCTGCTTGTAAGGCAGGTGCTCTAACCAACTGAGCTAATCGCCCACATAATGGGATTAATATAAATGGTGCCCGAGGCCGGACTTGAACCGGCACGAGTTATTATGCTCGCAGGATTTTAAGTCCTGTGCGTCTACCTATTCCGCCACTCGGGCGGGCACTTGTGTCTTAATTAAATAAGACTACTTGAGTATACCAACTTTTTTAAGGCATTTCAATACTTTTTTTAACTTTTTTGCAAATTTTGTAAAAAAACAATCTTTTTATTGACTATCGTATTTTTTCTATGTTATAATCAATTTGTTCCTTAAAGGAAAGAAGTGGAGAAATACCCAAGTCTGGTTGAAGGGACTGGTCTTGAAAACCAGGAGGTCGGCAACGGCGCAGGGGTTCGAATCCCTTTTTCTCCGCCATATATCGCGGGATAGAGCAGTCTGGCAGCTCGCAAGGCTCATAACCTTGAGGTCATAGGTTCAAATCCTATTCCCGCAACCAATGGTTCGTTAGTGTAGAGGCCTATCACGTCTGCCTGTCACGCAGAAGATCACGGGTTCAAATCCCGTACGAACCGCCATTGTGGCTCTATAGCTCAGTCGGTAGAGCAGAGGACTGAAAATCCTTGTGTCGCTGGTTCAATTCCCGCTGGAGCCACCATGAGATTATTACCTGAACAAAAATGTTCAGGTTTTATTATTTAATATATGAAAGCTGCTAATAATAGTGCCAATATTTGTATTAAAGCCTTTATTGGCTTTTTATTTTGCTAATCTGCTTTATTTATGGACATTATAATTAATTGGTAAAAATTTTTTTACATATCCTAATAATGAAAGGAGTAATAAAGGAATGAATTGTAATAATAAGAATAACAATTGCATGCCTAATTTTAATAGTTGTTATGTACCACCATGTAATACATGGCCTGATTTATTAGTTGGACCTACTGGTCCTACTGGACCAATTGGACCTACTGGTTTAACTCCTATTTTTAGAATAGGAACTGTAACAACTGGTGCTCCTGGAAGTAATGCTGAAGTTATTATAACTCCAGTATAAATTTTTTAAGGGAGGTTTAATGAATAATCCAACAGGTTATGTTTTAGATTTTGTAATTCCAGCAGGTGCGACTGGAGCTACAGGAGCTACTGGGCCTACTGGGCCTACTGGACTTACAGGAGCAACTGGGCCAGCTGGAGCAACAGGTCCTACTGGAGCAACAGGCCCAACAGGTTTAGCAGGTGCTACCGGAGCTACTGGAGCAACAGGGGCTACTGGAGCAACTGGCCCTGCACCAACACTTGAAATAGGTACTGTAACTACCGGTGCACCAGGAACTAATGCTTCTGTTACTATTACACCAATTAGTTAGAAAGAAAGTGATATTGTGGCATACCAATTAAATTTTACTATTCCACAAGGCCCTACGGGACCTTTGGGAGCTACTGGCCCCACTGGACCTATCGGTCCTGCATCTGGCCTTTCAGCATATGGTGGAAAATTTAGTAATACTTCATCTTCTATATCAATAACTATCGGTGGTCAAAGTCAGGTCCCACTTGCTAATTCAATGCCAAATTTAAATACAACTTATACAACTGCTAATAGTATTAATATATCTCAGGCTGGTACATACGAGATTAATTATTATAGTAATATTTCGGTATCTTTAGCTACTACTTTAACATTTGCAGTTAGGAATAATGGTACTAATATACCAGCAACTGTTATATCTAGATCATTAAATGCAAGTACTGGTTCAATCTATAGTGGTAGTGCTATTGTTACATTACCAGCTGGTTCGGTTATTGATATGGCAATGTCAGCTTTAGTTGCAGTTGGAGTTACATTTGGTAATGGAGTAAATGCTTCTTTAAGTGTAAAAAGATTAAGTTAAAAAGAGTCTAAACTTTTGTTTAAACTCTTTTTAGTTATTATTCATTTTATTTATAGTTTCATCTATCCATGAATCTAATTGATTATGTAATGGTAAAAAACCACTAACACTTTCCTTTACTTTCTTGTCTAAATTATTACTATAATTCATATTTTTTATAGATAAATTTAGGTGTTTGTTATTATCATCTATACCTATGACATTAGCATAAATATACTCTCCTACATTTACATAATCATTAATATCTTTTATATAGCTATTATCAATTTCGGATATATGAATTAATCCGGTATAATCATTATCAGCTTTAATAAATATACCATATGGTTCAATACCGGTTACTACTACTTCAATTATATCTCCTATATTAAATGGTTCCATAAATACCTCTTCTTCTTTCATTATAGCATTACTTTTAAATCTATGCTATAATTTTTGTTGGGTGAGTTTATGAAAATGACAATTGAAGAACAAATAAATGAAGTATTTGATGATTTAAGACCATATATAAATGCTGAAGGTGGTAATATTGAATTATTAAAATATGATAATGGAACTGTATTTATTCGTTTAACTGGAGCTTGTTTACATTGTTCTTTTCAAGATGATACTATAAATGATGGAATTTTAAGAACATTACAGGATAAAATTCCTGAAGTTAAAGAAGTTATTAATGTGGAGCTTTAATAAACCATAGTCTTATTTTAATATCATAATTTATCTTTAATTTAAAGTATACTTTTGTTAGTAGAGATTCATAATCTCTACTTTTTTTAATATATAAAATCATTTTAGGATCAATATTTTTTGTTTCTATATAATCATCGTATAAATAAAAGAAATATGATGGATATAATAATCTTAAAAATAAATAGTTGGCCATTGGTTCACTGTATTTAAAACTATCTATTAAATTTAATAATTCAGAATCAGTTAAGGTTTCATTAAAAAATGATGCTTTAAAGTATTCTGCTAAGTCTCTTACTTCTAAATCAATTATCATATTTAAAGGATTATAAAAATCTAATGGATTTGATGGTGATGATATAAGTTTATGAGATATTGTATATTTTAAATCATTATTATGGTATATCTCTTTTAAGTTATTGGCGTAATATATTGCTATTTCAGTAAGTCCTATATAATATTCCATCGCGTATTTAATATTTGGTTCTTTAATAAGTTCATCTATTTGGTTTTCATAGTAATCTACTCTTTTACTCCAAATATCAGCCCAATTAACTAAACCTTCTTCTATTACATTATTAAATGTTAGTAAAGAAACTTTATTATTTAGATTACATCTTACTTTAAGCAAACAATAATTTTTACCTTCATATGTTATATATAAATTTTTTTCTTTAGTTAATACTAATAAATGGTATTGAATATTAGTATTGTTTAGAATGTCTATTATTTTTTCTAAATCTTCAATATTTTCTTGTAATTCACATAATAAAAATATATTATTTTCTGTATTTATTATGTAATAGTCTTTTTTATACTTTATATCGGTTACATTTAATCCATAATAATAGCTTAATAAACTTTCCATATTATTATATATGAAAAAAACTAGGTTTTATTACCTAGTTACATTTGCATTGGTTGATCAAAAATATTTTCGCTTTGTGATAAATCATTGGCATTTTGTGGTTCAGTTACTGGAGTATTTGATGCAACTTGTTCTTGCGAATTATTATTAATTAATTCAGGATCCGTTTTTGCTTTTTCTGCATTAATTAATTCTTTTAATTCATCATCAATATTTTGATTAGATACACTTCTTATTAATATTTCAGTATCATTTTCTGCTCTTTTGCTTAATAATTCTGCTATACGAGCCATTTTATCTAAATCGTTATTATTAACAATTGGTTCTACAACGGGTACTTCTTCAGTTTTAGGCTCTTCTAGTTGAGTTGATGATTTTTCTTCTGGAGTTACAGCATTTTCTTCAAATGGAGTAACTACTTCTTGTATTGGAGACTCAGTTGCAGGAGTTTCTACTTGAGAAACAGCTTCAGTTACTGGTGCATCTATAACAGGTGCGCTTTCCATATTTAATACATTTTCTTCTACTTTAGTAGCATTTTTACTATATGCATTTTTTAAACCATCTATTTGTTCTTTAGTTAGCGCGATTACTTTAGTAGTATTTTGAATAGTATTATCATTTTCTCCACTTAAGTATTTAATATTAGGATTCTCATTACCAGTTAACATTGATTTCATAATGGATTTTAAAGTTGCCCATTCATCATCTGTCATTTGTTGAGTTAAACTATTTCCATCTTTAGAAACTTCCGATACATACATTTTAATTAAACCATTATCAACAGTTTCATTTAAAGTATAAAATACATATTTTTTGCTTACATTAATTAATTCAAAATAACTAATTAATTCAGCTTTAATTATTTCTCCATTAACTCTTTTTAATTCAATATTATTTTCCATAATATTCCTCACTATTCTATATTAATACTACCATATTTATTTATTTTTATCAATTACTTTTTTAATAACAAAGTGTTTACAGTTTTTAGCACAGTTTTCTTCTAAATATTTGTCTAAATATTTATAATCATTTAATGGTTTAACATTTTTATTATTACTTTCATAAAAACCTTTTAATCTTAGCTTGCCATAAGCCCAGTCCCCTACTACATAATCATAATTATTAAAGTAGTCAGTAAATTTATTTGTAACTTCTTCTAAATCAAAACCATCTCTGTAATCTTTTATTAATTCATAGTTAATATCATTTATTTTAATACTTTTCATTATAACCTCGCTAATAAGACAGTAATAATAATCCCTACCATTATTTCTGTACACATTATGCTTAGCAACACTAAACCATCTATAAAACCATTGCCAGATGTAATTACCATTTGAAGCGTTTTTGGTTTTTTATAGGTTTCCTCTTTCTCTTCTTTTTTATTTTTTTCTTTATCTAAAATATCTTTATTTAAATCTAAAAGATTCTCATTTGGAAGTGATTTAACAACGTCTTTATTTACATTATACTTTTCGTATAAATCACTCTTCAACATAGGTATTTCTTCAGTTATATCTTCTTTTTGATATTTTATTAATTCTTCATCATATACACTTAATATATCATCAATATTTAAAGCTGACATATTGGCAAGTCTTAATAATTTAGGATCTTTTAAAGAAAAGAAATCATTATAATATATTTCTTCTTCAGAAGACAATCCTACACTTCTTTTTTTGGCAATTACCATTTTTGCTAGTATTCTAAATATTCTTTCTAATAAATCATTTTTTTCTTCATGATTACTTTTTTCCCATAAGTTAAATGCACTTAATAAATTTATTAATTTTTGAACATTATCAT
>ODAJ012180271.1_pt1 | contig 48399 bp, 30 predicted proteins | sample 1539241 | NCBI WGS metagenome assembly ODAJ01 (sample SAMN02144231, study PRJEB22623) | gut metagenome | biome: sheep rumen | host: Ovis aries | place: New Zealand | reverse complement strand
ACCGAGTTGCACGATTCGGGCGGCCGCCCGCAATAATAAGGGCGGCCGCCCTTATTACTGCGAGCGGGCGGGCTTATAAGTGTGGGCGGGTGCTGAATGCCAAGTTTTATTCTGTCGGTCATACGTGACGTAGTTCGTTCTGTTTTTGCGCATTAGCACGAAATAATTGAGTTGTTTTTTTCTGCGTTGTCGAGTTTTTCAAATTTCCAGTGGTGCTTTTTCCCCCCCAACTGGCCGTTTTTTCAACCTCGCATGTCAATTTCTTTGCATTTATTATTGTTTACACGCAAAAAAATTGTAATTTTGCAAGCAGAATATGCCCTTTTGGGCCGACATCGAAAGAATAATATACGAGATGAAGATAAACAAGCAGACTAAGCTGAGCATTGTGGTGATAGTCATCGCTGCCTTGCTGCTGGAATTGACCACTGCCGTGCAGTATTTCACTACGCGGCAAGGCATCTCTCAGCAGCTCACAGAGAAGGCGCAGCGCGACTTGAACCAGAGCCCCCGCATTGCCAAGGTGAAAGAGGAGGTGGAGAAAGCCGTGGACTCTGCCGTGCCGGGCCTGAAGCAGCAGCTTATGGAGATAGATATAGACACACTGAAGATGCAGCTGCGCCACCTGACGATGACGCAACGGCAGATAGTGGGCATATCGTTAGCATTCGTGCCGGGCTACGTGCCAAAGCACATCGAGGCGAAGGCGGAGAACAGCAGTCAGCACGACGGCCAACTGGGCATTTACCTCTACGAGGAGGAAGACGAAATTGAGGCCAACGCCAATGACACCACGGGCATGCTCCTGCACGAGAGCTACATGGACTTCGACTACACCAAGCGCGACTGGTACAGCAGCGTCATCAACGGCAACGGCATCACGGCATCGGGCATGAAGGGCAGCTGGAGCGAGCCTTACGAGGGCAACATCAACTTCATCCTGATGTGCAGCTACTCGCGCTGCCTGCACGACTCGCTGGGCCGCGCCGTGGCAGTGCTGGCTGCCGACGTGCCGCTGCGCGAGCTCTCGGCCATGGCCGAGCAGCTCATGGAGAACCAGCACCGCTCGCTCATAGGCGTCATTGCGCTGCATGTGCTGGGTCTGCTGGTGCTGGGCTTCATCATCTACCGCTCCGTGCGCAGCATGCGCCGCTTAGAGGCCGCCACGCTGGAGAAGGAGCGCATAGCCGGCGAGCTGGCCGTGGCCCGCGACATCCAGCAGTCGATGATCCCGAAGACCTTCCCCGGCTATCCCGACCGCGACGACGTGGAGCTTTATGCCTCGCTGACGCCGGCCCGCGAGGTGGGCGGCGACTTCTATGACTTCATCATCAGCGGCGGAACGCTCTATTTCTGCATCGGAGACGTCAGCGGCAAGGGCGTGCCGGCCGCACTGCTCATGTCGGTCACCCGCTCGCTGTTCCGCACCGAGGCGGGCCGCATTGCCGAGAGCCATGCCGCCGAAAACCCCGCCGCATCCATTGTGCAGGGCATGAACCGCGCCATCTACGACGAGCAGTCGAGCGGCTACTTCGCCACCATGTTCGTCGGTGTGCTCAATCTGGCCAACGGCCACCTGGACTATTGCAACGCCGGCCACGAGGCCCCGGTGGTCATAGGCCGCCAGACCTATCCGCTGCCGGTGCTGCCCAACCTGCCAGTAGGCGCGCTGCCCGACTGGGAATATGAGCCTCAGCAGGCTCAGCTGCAGCCTGGCGACCTGCTGTTCCTCTATACCGACGGGCTGACCGAAGCCGCCAACGAGCAGGGGCAGTTCTTCACCCGCCAGCACGTTCACGAGCTGGCCCGGCAGTGCTGCGGCTGTTCCACCCGCGAGCTGGTGGAACGGATGGAGGCGGCCGCTCACCAGCATGCCGGCAAGGCCGAACAGAGCGACGACATCACCCTGATGGCCCTGCAATGGAAAAAACAAAGCATCGAGCTGAAGGCCGACCTGGCCGAGCTGCCCCGCATGAAGGACTTCGTGCTCAGCGCAGCCGAACAGGCCGGACTGAGCAGCCGCGAGGCCAAGCGCCTGCGACTGGCTGCCGAGGAGGCCGTGACCAACGTCATCCAATATGCCTACGAGGATGCCGACTCCCCCACCCTCTCCATCCATGCCACCACCACCGACAACCTGCTGCTGCTCACCGTCACCGACCAGGGCCGACCCTTCGACCCCACCGTGGCCCCCATGGCCGACACCAGCATTCCTGCTGACGAGCGCCCCGAGGGCGGACTGGGCATCCTGCTGATGCACCAGATGAGCGACGGGCTGGAATATCGCCGTGAAAACGGCTGCAACATACTGACCATCAAGAAGAACATTTAAAAACCTTAGTACCGATGAAGATTACGATTAGTGAAGATCAAGGCCGCATGGTGGCCGCCCTCTGCGGCGACCTGGACAACACGGCCAGCAGCAAGGCCGAACAAGAGCTGGCCCCGCTTTTTGGGCGCGACGACTGCGACATCGTCATCGACTGCAGCGAGCTGGACTACATCAGCTCCAGCGGGCTGCGCATCCTGCTCAACATCTACAAGCACACGCGCAAGACGGCCCACCATGCAATTCTGCGCAACGTTAGCGACGACGTGGAGGAAGTGCTGCGCACAGGCGGCTTCCTGCAACTCTATCAACTGGAAAAAGCATAGCAATGACAAAACAAGAAGCTCAAAAACTCATCAACGAGAACGAAGCGCTGAAGCAGGAAGTAGAGAAACTGCGCGACGAACTGGTAAGACTGGTGAGTCGCAACCTCGACTTGAGCGAACGGCTGGAGGCCTACAGCGATCTGCGCCGCCGCGTGGAGGTGGCCCGCGAACTGCTCGACGGCAACATCACCCGCCAGCGAAACGCCGACTTGCAGGATGATGCACAGCTACTGGCACTGCTCGAACTGCGCGTGGAGAAAGACCTGCTCCACCTGAAGCCCGACTTCGACGCTAACGGCCTGGCCGAGCTACTGGGCGTGAGCCACGAGCGGCTGGTGCGCCTGTTCCGCAACCAGACCATCCACCGCAGTCCAGAGGCCTACATCGACAACCTGCGCGTGCTGACGGCCCTGAGGCTGCTGCGCCAGAAGCCAAACTACAACATTGCGGCCGTGGCCCAGGAAGCAGGCTTCGGCAACGTGCGCACCCTGCAACGACGCGTGCAGGAAGCCATCGGCATGACACCCGTGGAATACCGCGCCATGCTCACCCGCGACAGCTGATTGCGACACGCCGACGACGTTCATGCGTCGTTTGTCGCACATTTACCGCGCTTGTCGCAACATCTTAAAGAGAAAACCCAAACCAACACACCAACAAACAGAGAAAAAAGATTATCTTTGCATCGGACATACACATTATTAATATAAAATATAAAAGACATGACAAAAAAACTATTCTTTTTCTTGCTGACGGCCCCGCTGATGCTGGGGCTCAGCATGGGCGTGGCATCGTGCAGCGACGATGACGACGACGAAAAAACCCCAGAACAGCAGCAACAGGAGCAGGCCCAGCAGGCCGACAAGTTCTGGAGCGTGGTGGGACAGCTCGTTTCCAGCAACGACTACACCGCCGACTATCAGGGCAAGACCTTCGAGCCTACCTACGGCATAGCCGAGCAGGAGGGCTCCTACGTCCGCATCATGGAAACTAACGACCTGCAAACCGCCGTGCAGCGTTTTAACAACCTCATCGAGGGAAACATCACCGAGGAAACCCAGAGCTACACCTGGAGCGACCCCGACGTGGGAACCCTCAGCTACACGAAGACCAACGATGGCAAGTCATTTGCCGAGGTGGACGTCGACATCAAGCAGGTGCCCCATCTCACGAAAATTATCTACCGCGAGGGCGGACAGGGCGAGAACGGCAGCTTCCAGGGCAAGGCCTACTACCGCTTCGGCGACGTGCTGAAACGCACCTACACGGACACCGACAACAAAAAAATAGAAGAATACTGGATTTGCGTGCGCCCTGCCTTCGGTCCCGAGAAGAAGGAAGACTCTCACTGGGTGTGCGTGAACACACTGCCCGCGAAAAACCGCTACGTGGTGCCCATCGAGGGCGGTAAAGACTATGTCGTGCCCACGGGCGTGGGCAAGGACAAGGAGAACATGCAGAACTTTGCCGAGCTGCTCTATGCCATCGAGTATCCTAAACAGTGGTACGAAAACGCCTCCAACTTCCACACCGACGGCAAGCTCTGGGGCTTCAGCGGAATGCCCATCTTTGCCGACTTCTCAAAGAAAAACCTGGAGTACCACAACCAGTTCTTCTGGGAGAAGGTGGCTGAAGCATGGGAAAAGTACGACTTCTGGCGTTTGGCCATGAACACTTTTGAAGGAAACGTCTACGATGCCATAGGCAAAAATAACACGGGTCTGAACCTGCTCTACTACGGCTATTCATGGTGGAACAAGCTGTCGTGGAACTGCACCCTCTATCAGGCCAGCTACACCAACGGCACCAGCGACAAGGAGAAGAACCTGCACCACGCCGTCTACACCGAGATTGAGAAGAACATGGAACCCATCGACTTCGACTGCACCACGATGGGCCGCTACACAAGTAATTACATCAAATTCTTCGACGATGACAAAAAGGAGCGCTGGGTCATCCGCCATGCCACGGGCAAGGAGCTCAACGGCGGCATTCAGCCCGCTGCCACCGCTCCCATCCAGAACCCCCAGGTAACGGAGGCCTACCGCTACTACACCGAATTCCCCAAAGAGTGGCAGCGTCCCGACCCCCAGGGCGGCATAGGCCCTGAGGTTACCCCCGACTTGAGTAAGGATCCCAATTACGTGAGCAATGCCCCCACCACGGGTGCCGGCACCTACATGCTCGGCGATGTGCTGGTCGACGGTGACGGCAACCGCTGGATATGCTGGCTCGGATCGCCCTCAATGGATAAGACGGTTACTGATCACCGTGCCTTCTTCATCAGCTTCGAGTTCAATGGAGTCGACACTGACGGCGCCTACATCAAAGAGCTGCCTGAGGAGAAGGAGCTGGCCAAAACGGCATTCTACGTTGCGGAAGGCTTTAGCTATCTGCAGATGTTGAATGGCGATTACCAGTTCAAGTCGGGCATCAACGCACCCATCGGCAAAGTAGCAGAACACATCCAGCTATATGCGGGCATCAACTTGCGGGACCTGCTGGCCGAGCGCGACAGTACCTGGCGCTTCTGGGACTACACGACGCAGCAATATTACGACAGCTACTCCATGCCATGGGCCTTCTGCCTGGCCTACAACGACGGCGTCCATGCCACACAGCCCATTGCACGTGTCATATACGACGCCACACAGGCAGGCTCCAAACGCAATAACTGCTATGCCCTCAACGCTAATGGAGAAAAAGTGAAGCACCAGGATATGTTCTTCCGCCTCTACACCAACTATCAGGAATTTAAACACGAAGACATGACGCTCGATGCCGAGAGCAAGTCGCTGAAGATGGAGAAGTGGAACCTGCCCTGGCCCACGACCGAACAGCAGATGACCCTGGCCGACTTGAGCCAGCTGCAGATGGTGGAAAAGTACGCCTACGACAAGTGGGTCGTGCTGCCCCTCACTGGCACTACCGGGCGCGGGAAGATGCGCACCCAAGCGGAACCGAAGATGGAGCCCTCCGACTATCTGCTGCCCAACTGCGGCTACGTGCCCCGCAAGGGCATGTACTACGAGCCGGTGCTCTTCCTGCGCACCATGTGGATTGAAGACGATGGCGGCAAGATTCCCAACCTCGTTTCCACCGACGGACGCCAACTCTCAGTCGTACACATGCAGAACGATGCCTTCCTCTACGGCGGTAACTCACAGGCTATGTGGGCTCTTTATTCCACCGCCATGCGCAGAACGTTCACCACCAACAATGAACTAACACCCATTCCACAAATAGACGACATAAGCGATAAGTAATATATAAAACAATAACAATATGAAGAAACTATTCCATTATTGGCTGATGGCTGCCATGATGCTGAGCCTCGGCAATTTCATCACCGCCTGCAGCGACGATGATGACGACGACAGCAAGACTCCTGAGGAGCAAGCACAGGAGAAAGTGCAACAGGCAGATAAGTTCTGGAGCGTAGTAGGCCAGCTCGTATCTTCCAGCGACTATACAGAGGACTACAAAGACAAGACCTTCCAGGCCGTCTACGGCATTCCCGAGAGCGAAGGCTCCACTGTGCGCATCATGAACACCAACGACATGCGCACCGCCGTGCAGCGCTTCAACAACCTCATCGAGGGCAACATCACCGAGGAGACCAGCTCCTACACCTGGAGCGATCCCGACGTGGGCAGCCTCGTCTACACCAAGACCAACGACGGCAAGTCCTTTGCCGAAGTCGAGGTCAACATCAAGCAAATACGCAACCTCTCGAAGATTATCTATCGCGAGGGCGGCGTGGGCGACAACGGCTACTTCCCTGGAAAGGCTTACTACCGCTTTGGCGATGTGGTGTCGCGCAGGAACCAAGAGAACAGAGAAGAATTTTGGGTGTGCGTGCGCCCTGCCTTCGGTCCTGAGAAAAAGGAAGATTCCCACTGGATCTGCGTCACGGCACTGCCCCAAACCAACATTGAGGAAATCACGAAGAACAACAGCATATACTATGTGCCTAAGGGCCTTGGCAAGGACAAGGAAAACATGCAGAACCTGGCCGAGATGCTCTATGCCATCTACAACCCGCATAGATGGTACGCCGATGCCAGCAGCTACCACACCGACGGACGGTACTGGGGCTTCGAGGGTGTGCCCATCTTTGCCGACTTCACAAAGAAAAACCTCGATTACCATAACGAGTATTTCTGGGACCATGTACAGCGGGCATGGGCTGCCAAGAATATCCCCGGCGTGGCCTTCGGCGTGAAAGTAGCCGAATTGCGGGACCAAGTGCTCAACAAGGGCGTTCAACTGCTCTACCACGGCTACTCCTGGTGGAGCAAGCTCTCATGGAATTGCTCCCTCTACGAGGCCAGCTACACCAACGGCGATAGCAACGAAGAGCAAAACCTGCACCACGCCCAGTACACAACCTTAGAGAAGAACATGTCAAGCTTGGCTTTCGACTGCCGAACCATGGGCAGTGACACCGTCAGCTATAAGGGATTCTTCAACAACGACGGCAAATTACGCTGGGTCATCCGCCACGCCACGGGCAAAGAGCTCAACGGCGGCGTGAAACTCGAAGCCACGGCTCCCTTCCAGGGCGGCATCACCGAGGTATACCGCTACTACGATTACTATAAAGATGAATGGAATCGCCCTGACCCCACGGGCAACATAGGTCCTGAGGTGAGCCTGCCAGTAGGGCCTCTCAACGCCCCAGAGGTGGGATGCCTCCTGGGCAAGGACGGAAAGTTCTATGCCCAAAGCAGCGACTGCGAGGCCAACAACACCGTGCCCGTTGCCATTGTGGCCTACCTGGGCGGCAATAAGCGCGTAGAAAAGGGAAAGGACTGGAACGGACTGGCCATTGCCCTGAAAGACTGCATGAACCCCTCAGGAACTTCCTACGAAATCGACTGGCAGGAGGCGAATAGTCGCCACCTCTATTGCACCTCCTTTAGCGAAACCACTGACCTTACCCCCCGCCTGCTTGACGGCATTGCCATGACCGAGCGTCTGGTCAACAAGCAGTGTAACCAGAACCACAACCACATTGCAGCCACCGTTGCATGGAATTGGGGACAGAGGAACTACTACAACCTGGACAATGCCACCTACAGCCACTGGTTCTTGCCCAGCCTCGGACAATGGATATTGGCCATGGAGGGCCTCGGAGAGCAATGGACGGGCAACGGGTTCAACAGCAACGCCCGCCTGAAGGCTGCGTTCGAAAATGCCATTCCCCTCAATGGCCACCTCACCTACACCATGCCCAAGGGCGTCTACTCCACCACTACCGACAAGACCTACAATGTAATTTATGCCATCCAGTTCACCAACGATGGCACCGTCAAGCTCTACGACAACAACAAAGGCACCACCAAGGTGCGTCCCTTCATAGCCTTCAAGTATAATGGCGGCGGCTCCGTCGATCCCGAAGCCATGCCCGAGCAGTACGTCGAGATGCCGGCCGTACCAGGCATGCTGATGACCAGCGACGGCAAGTTCTACGCCACGAAGGCTGCTGCCGACGCCAAGGGCAAGACGGTTGTGGCCCTCGTCGTGCATGCCGACCCCGATGGAGACGAGGTTGACACGTTTGACCAGAATGGGAAGTTCTACGGCCTGGCCATTGGCCTGAATGACTACGAAGGTCCCTGGTGCAGCGAGAAAGCCATGTCCTTCGCTCCCCAAGATGAAAAATACTTCACCTTCCACACCAGCATTAAGAGCCAACTACCCTCCATGCTCAATGGCATCAACGCCACGAGCCAGCTGCTCAAATTCACCGAGGACGTAAAGGGCAATGACAAGTATCCTTACGACGATCCCGAGTTCCTGGCCGTCAAGGCTCAGAAAGACTGCATACTCAACGTGACCCTGCCCGACTACGGCGTGCTGGTTAACAGCGGCTGGTTCGTGCCCAGCATTGGCCAGTGGATCCTGGCCTTCAAGAACTTCGGAGCCACTTGGACTGACAACGGCTTCAGCGACGGCAGTGCTGCCACAGCCTTCGAGGCCATTCAGAAGGCCTTCCAGGATGCCGGTATGGCCGACAAGAAGCTGAAGACCACCCACGACTACTTCAGCGCCACGCAGGACGACAGCTATATGAAAGTATGGACCTGCGGCCCCAAGAGCGGTGTCAGCACCGCCCTCATGTACACGCAGGGCGTCAGCCAGCCCTTGCGCTGCTTCGTAGCTTTTGACGTAAGACAGTAACATCAGCGCCCCATGAATATGATAAAGCTATTCCGACTAATACCTGCGGCCCTGCTCGTGCTGGGGCTCAGCCTGTCCGCCACCTCGTGCAGCGACGACGATGACAACCTCAGCAGCGAAGAGCGGCGCGAGCAGGCCGCCGACCAGCTTCTCGACCCCTACGAGAAGCATGGCGAGCAGGCCATGGCCCTGCTGCAAGTGGTGAGCCAGCTCACCGACAACGACACCCTGCCCGACAACTGGCGCGAGGCCACCTTCGAGCCCACACGTGGTGTGGTGGCCGATGCCTCGCAGCCCTTTGTGCGCTGGCAGGCCGTGTCGGGAGCCGCCGAGGCCCGCCGCATCTTCCAGTCGCTCAGTGCTCAGCCCATCGACGCCAACGCCCAGCGTGCCCAGTGGCAGGCCGACGGTGTGGGCCAGATGACCTTCACGGCGCTGAACCAGACCGACTGCTACGCCACCATCGACATCAGCGTGCAGCAGATGCCCCACCTGACGCAGCTGCGCTTGGTGCCCGCCACGGCTCTGGGCGACAACGCCCTGTCGAAGAAGCCCTACTACCGCATCGGCGACGTAGTGCAGGACAAGGACAACCGCTACTGGGTGTGCGTGCGCAGTGCCGGCTACGACGTGAATAGCGAGGAAAACAAGAAGACCACCCACTGGATCAGCCTGCAGCTCTCCGACAAGAACATCAAGAACTATGTAGCCTCCTCGAAGCGCCAGGCCCACATCGTGCCCACCGCCCTTGGTGGTGCCAAGACCGAGCACTTGCACTACTTTGCCCAACTGATGTGGGTGCTGCAGCACAGCAAACTGTACAAGGAAGCCACGAAGGAAGGCAATGTCCTCCAGTACGGACTGGGCGACCTCGGAGCCGACCACTCCACCCAGCCCTATGCCTACGACTATGCCGATGTCGAGCTCATGGCCGCAGCATGGGACCGCTTCGACCTGTGGTCGAAGGTGCTGCCCATGGGCGTCACCAAGACGAGCCTCATTGCCGGCGACAGCCTCTGCATGTTCTACAACGGCTATTCCTGCTCTATCTTTTCCTCCAAGATGAAGCTCTTCCTCTGCAAGCAGAGTGGCCAGGCAGCGCTGGATGATCAGACCATCACCACCGTGGAATGGAATATGAACAACGGCGTGGGCTTCAACATCAACGAATATGCCACCAATGGAAAGAAAGGCGCCGCCTGCACCGCCCCGGGACTGCCCGACAGGGCCATCGTAGTATGCCAGGCCACGGGCAAGGATCTGGGCGGCACCTACTTCGAGCCCGACTACGACAAGCCCATCGCCGGCGTGAAGTCCGTCTATGTGGCCAACGAGGGTCCCAAAGAAACTTACTACCATTTCGGCGACATAGTGAAAGACCGCGACGGCCGCTACTGGTTCTGTGTCATGCCCTACGACAACTTAGACATGCTCGAGAGCCACTGGGTGACCATGCAGATGCTCGACGAGAACAGTTCCGTGACGGGATTCAAGGCCAACTACACCGTCACCGAGGCCAAGGAGGGAGTGTACGGCAAGCACGTCATGCCCGCCAATCTGAACATCAACGCCACATACGCCCACTATTTCGCACAGATGCTCTACCTCTTCTTCAACAACATTGCCAATACCAATCTCTTTGAAGAATACATGCCATGCGGGCCACTGCACTTAGGCAAGGACATCTACAGCAAGGACTACCTTAACAAGCTTGAATACTTTGCGCGCATGAATAATCTGTGGAAGAAGGCGCGGCCTGGCCAGGTGGATGTAGGATTCCTCTACAGCTCAAGATTCAACTTCATCACCGGAGGCAGCATCGACGATGGCGTAGCCACCCTCAGCTACTCCAGTTCCATAGGCATTGCACGCTTGACGAACAGGGCAGAAGAAGTACAGTGGAACCTCACGGGCGGCGTCAAGTTCGATGTACGCGACTTTGAGCAAGCAGGCCACCGTAATCCTGAGAACACCACCGAGGGGCTCATCCCCGACAACACCATGATGCTCTGCCACGCCACGGGCACTGAACTAGCCGAAAGATCTATGCTGGACCCACAAGACATCACCAAGCGCATCGCCACGGTGGAAGATGTGTTGCTCTCAGCTGAGCCGGTGCAGCAGCAATAAAGCCCTTGGTTCACGCAAGCGACAGGTCTTCATACCGAGGGCCTGCCGCTTTTTTTGGTCTGCGAAGAAATCTCCCCTCCCCTCCAAGGGGAGGGGCTGGGGGTGGGGTCTGTAACTAAACTATATGTGGACGCGGAGAAAGATGTCACAGACCCCACCCCTACCCCTCCCCTGAGGGGAGGGGAGTTGCAGCGCGCATGCCGTGAAAAAATCTCACGTGAGAAAATTTTCTGGGGAGGCCTCCCGTGAAAAAATCTCACGTGAGAAAATTTTCTGCGGAGGCCTCCCGTGAAAAAATCTCACGTGAGATTTTTTTCTGGGAAGCCTCCCCGTAAAAACCAGGTACTTCCACCGCCAACCAAAACGACAGGAAATGAGCAAAAAACACATGATTGTCGCTTTTTGCCTCATTTGTCGCATACGCTCATCACAAAACAGCCGAAAAATTTTACGGTTTGTGAAATTTTAGCTAACTTTGCGCACAAAACAATAATAATCGTTAATTCCCTTCTACCAAAACATGACAGCTATAAAAACTTCAACATTTCAATGGATGCTCATGGCCCTGCTCGCAATAGGGCTGGGCATAGGCTTCACATCGTGCAGCGACGATGATGACGACAATGACAACAAGAGCGAACAGCAGAAAGAGGAGGAACGGCAGGAGCAGGCTTCGACCTTCTGGGACGTAGTGGGCCAGCTCACCAGCATGAGCAACTATACCGAGGACTACGCCGACAAGACCTTCGAGCCAACCATCGGCGAGCCTGACGCACAGAACGCCCTGGTGCGCATCGTGGCCACCAACGACGTGGCCAGCGCCGCCGAGCGATTTGCCGACCTGGTGGGCCACCCCCAGAACTTCACCCCCGCCACCGAGGACTATGAGTGGAGCGACCCCGCCGTGGGCACACTCAGCTATCACAAGACCGACGACGGCCGCAGCTTCGCCATCGTCAACGTGAGCATCAAGCAGCTGCCCCACCTGCAGCAGATCATCTATAAGTCCACCACGCAGAGCGACGAGAACGACCTCTTCGGCCCCGCCTTCCCCGGCACGGCCTACTATCGCTTCGGCGACGTCATTGCCCGGGCCAAGGGCGACAACTTGGAATACTGGATTTGCGTGCGCCCCGCCTTTGGCCCCGAGGGCAAGAAGGACTCGCACTGGGTGAGCCTCAGCCCCCTGCCCAACGAAAACACCGAGCTTTACGACCAACTGGACGATCCGATGATTGTGCCCAAGGGATTAGGCACCAACACCGAGCACATGCAAAACCTGGCCGAGCTGCTCTATGCCATGTTGGAGCCTGAGACGTGGCAGCAGAACGTGCTGGAGCATGAAGCACCAGGCCTCTTCACCAGCGGACTGCGCATGTTCCACGACTTCAGCCACAGCGAGGAACGCGTGCAGATGCACAACCAATACTTCTTCAGGCGCGTGCGCAGAGCCTGGGACAAGAAGGGACTGTTCAAGACCATTTTCGGCGCTGAGTCAAGCTCGGACGTCATCAAGAACCTGGTGGCCACGGCCAACGTGGGCGGACAGGGCGAGCGCGGACTGCACCTGCTGGTGAAGGGCCACTCATGGTGGTCGAAGGTGAGCAACAAGCTCACGCTCTATGAATATACCTACCGTGTGGGCTCGACCACGTCCAAGCTGAACATGCACGATGAGCAGCACCGCGACGTGCAGAAGGACATGAGCCAAGCCGGCCAAAACTACATCAACCTGAACACCCGGTACACCATGGAGCACCCCTACCTGCAGAACGAGTGGTTCTTTGGCGACAAGGCTCCCCGCTACGTCATCCGCCACGCCACGGGCAAGGAGCTCTTCCCAGAGGGCAACAACGACCCCAAGCGGGTATTCGCCACCTTTCTCCAGACATACGTCTACAACTCCTATTTCTACGAGAACAGCCTGTCGGGCAGGAACTTCCGCAACCTGGACGACCCCAACGTGGAGATTACCGAGAAAAATTTCCCCGTGAGCGATGCTGACGACATGGATTTGACGCCCTATGAAGGCAACGCCTATTACCACATAGGCGACATCATCAGCGACGGCGATGAAAACAACTGGTTCTGCATCCTGCCGGCTGGCGGGCCTTATTTCAAGGCACCCTTCAGTTACTTTGTTGGCTTGGACAGTGTGAAGTATGAGCGTAGAAATCCACATGCCACCAACATCGTTTCCAAAGATGAGGCATTGAAGGTGATGACGGCCATGGGTCACCTCTACAGCAGATACTTCCAGCATTATTATAAACCAAACGCCAGCGTTTTTGAGGTCGATATAGTGAACAGCATCTACGAGAACAGCAATATCGACCTGCGCAAGTTCTTCTCTGTGCGCCAAACCGATGTCAACAAAGAGGAAAGAATCATGCTTTTATCGTCAATAGCCTATCAGACGGACATTGATTTGGACAATATCTACGATGACACCCATCTGCTGCAGCGCTACATGCGCTTCATCTGGGACTTGGAATACAACTACCCCGTCACCCATCAGTATGGACCAACCATCCGCTTCTGGGAGCACTACCTGAAGGAGCCCAACACCGACGTGGTCACGAGCCAGGGAGCGCAGTTCTCGCAGGTGCCCATACGCGTGCAGGACATATACTTCCAGAACCTGGTGGACAAGTATGCTGCCGATGACTACCAGAGCCTGCCCCTCCAGCAGTCGCACACTGAGGGCATGAACAACCTGGGCGTGCGCAAGACGGCTGACAACCAGAAAGAATTTTCACTGGCCAACTACCTGTGGGATAAGGATAAGTTTGCCACCAACCACCTGTCGATGTGGAACGACCGCATCCTCTTCCTGCGCGTGAAGAAGGTCTACGACCGAGGATGGGAGTACGGCATCATGGACGATGATAATAGCAGGCTGCACCGTACATCCTCAGTGAAGTTTTCGGATGAGTTTTTCCAAAATGGAGAAGCTGAGAATGTGATTGAACACTTCGACCACTATTTTGAAACTCTTTTGCCCTCCTTCCAACACAACATCTGGCTCGACGGAAAGGAATTTATGTTCGATAACGAACAGTGGTAGGAGCATTTATTAATAGCGATGTCGAAATATCGAAATATCGAAATATCGAAATATCGAAAAATCAAAAAAAAGATGGAAATCAGAAACTTCGGTTACTACTGGCTGGACACGTGGGTGCTGGCAAACGTCATACAGTTAGCAACGCAGGATTTCTGCCTGCGCCACCTGAACCGCGCCAACGATCCCTGCGGACGGCAGTTTGACCAGATGACGCAGGCTGCCCGTTCCGCTCCGGCCAACATCGCCGAAGGAAATTCGCGTCATTCCACGTCAAGAGAGACCGAAATGAAGCTGACCGACGTGGCACGCGCCAGCCTGGCCGAGCTGGCCAATGACTACCTGAACTGGCTGTTGCTGCACGACACGCTTCCCTGGTCCACGAATTCTTCTGATTACGATGCCGTCAATAGCATACAGCTTGATCGGCCCACATATAAGAATGATGTACAGTACCTGAGCAGCAAGCACATCTTGGCACAGAAGCATAAGTTCGACGCGTGGCTCTGCACCGAAGACTCTCTTCTGTCGGCCAAGTGCTTGCTGGTGCTTTGCAACCGGCTGGTCCTGATGCTGCGCCGGCAGATTGAGCACCTGCTCAATGAGTTCAAGGAGGAGGGCGGCTTCACGGAAGGCCTCACTGCCGAGCGATTAGCCGTGCGCACGGAGAAGAGCCTTCATGCCGATGCCCCCTCATGCCCGTTATGCGGCAAGCCTATGATTAAGCGCGTTGCCAAGAAAGGCCTCAACTCCGGCAAGGAGTTCTGGAGCTGCAGCGCATATCCACAATGCAACGGGACGAGAAGTGTAACTTGATTTCGGGATTTCGAAATGTCGAAATGTCGAAATATCGAAATATCGAAACATCGAAATGCCGAAATCTCGAAATCTCGAAATCTCGAAATCTCGCCCCCAAAACAAAAAAAACATGCCCCACCGCCTACTGATCCCTTTACTCCTGCTGCTGACCATAGCATGCAGCAAGAACAACGACGAGCCACTACCCACCACTGACGAGAAGCCCTCCCAATACGAGGTGATGGTGGTTTTCGCCCCGGGACAACTGGGCGACAATGGCTACGCCGACAACGTGATGCAAGGCATCAACAGCTCATCACAAAAGGACGGGGAAGAGAAAGCCGACTCAGTGAACTATAGCTTCATTGCCACTTACGACCAGGACGACCTTGTCTCGGCCATAAAGGACTGGGCTTCCAATCCCGCCAATCCCTTCCAATCGGGCGACTATGAACGCCGCCTGCTGGTGCTGACGGAGCCATACCTGTCCTCTCTGCTCGCCGACATCGGCCCGCTGCTGCGCCCTTCCGACGAGGTGCTGCTGCTGAAGGTGAACGAAGACGATGTAGATAGCATTGCCCAGCGTTACGGCCTGAACGACCGCATCCATGGTATGAACATCTCAGCGGCTACATCGGCCAGGAATTACTGTAGACATATGAGGGATATTCTTGAGAGCCCAAATCTATTTGACGAAATACTTACGCTCGACACCTTATATTTCTTTCGCCTCTATGACGAGCATATCTTGACTTATCGCGACAGCATCTACGAGACTTTGGTGGAAGAGTTTGGCCAGACATCCACCATCGTCACCACTTCAATAAACAATCAGGGCGATGAAGACATCTTCTCGGTGGAACACGGCAACAGCGTCATAGAGTCAGCATTCAACGTAGCCAATGAGATGATGATACGATACGAAAACCACACCTCGACATTTGCCTTTGTCGATTTGGGAAACGCCAATGCCGGGTGGGACTATTTCCTGCTGGGGACGAGCATCCTCAACCGCTTCAGAACCCTCATGCTTGATGTCCCGGATGATATATTCCTCGGCCGCAGCCAAATCATGCGCCAATTTGGCGATGCGCTCTTACTGTGGAGCAGTGACTGGGCAAGCAGCCCCATCGGCGCCATGCCCCGGCAGGTGACCCACTGCAACGGGCAATACTGTGACGACAATTATTCCTTCATATATGAATAAACCCACTACCGTATGCTGAGAATAAAGCTTATATTTCTGCTTCTGGTAACCATCTCACTGACGGGCTGCCACGATGACGACGACCAGGTGCCCGCCATTCCTGATCCCAAGATCATCACGCTCAACATAGATGTGGTACTGCCCGACGACGTACGGTCGCAGTGGCAGAACAGCATCGACTGGGCCTTACAGAACATTGCCAAAGCCCAGCAGCGACAGCCTATACAGGTGAAGCTGAACCTGCGCTATCACGATGAGGACACGGAAGACCTGGAACAGTTGGCCTACTCCCTCGCCAACCCCGTTGAGGGCGACGACACCTGCCATGCCATCATAGGCCCCTACCACTCCGACAATGCCTGGCCTTTCCTGCAGTATGCCTCCAGGAACAGGCTGCCAGTGGTGATGCCCACCTGCACCAGTGCCGAGCTGCAGCGCATCTATGCCCGCAACACGTATGCATGGTTTCTCACCGAGAGCGACATCACCCAGTGCGAGATGATGATCTCTACCGTGAAAACCATGGGAGCCACCGACGTGGCACTCATCTATGCCGACAATACCTACGGCCGTTCCTTCAACGATTGGATGGGCTACTATGCCACCGAGCGGGGAATCCACATCGCAGGCCGTGGTACTAAAGCCTATCACGAAGGCGAAGACTTCACTCCGTTCCTTCGCGAGATCACCAACGATGCCCAAGGCGAAGAGCTATGGATTCTTTTGGCTTTGAACACCCCCGACGACTATATTACGCTGATGAACGAGATGGCAGAATTTTGGGTCAATGAAATTCTCTTCGGCGAAGATGATAAGACGGTCTTTATGCGATACATCTTAGCCGACACATCGTACCGCGAAACGTTTGTTGAAATAGTTAATGGAAGCTACCTGCCGTTTAACGGCATCACTCCCTACGCATCCAAGAGCTATGGCTTCCCCCAGGCTTACGAGGGGCGTTTCTCGCGACTGCCTTTCAATGGCGAACCTCAAATCTACGACGCGCTCACCATCATTGCCATGGGTGCCGTATGCCAGGCTGCCAACCCCAACCACTGCATGGTCGATGGCAAGGAGGTGGCCTATACGGAGAAGCCCTATGGCCCAGGACTGACCGACTATATGCGCTCCGTGGTCAGCTCCAACAGCGGTGCCAACGGGCAGTGGGATGCTGCCGGACTGGCCTCCGCCTTCAGCGCCCTGGCAGCCGGCAAGCCAGTCAACATCAGTGGAGCCACCGGCAGTCTGCTCTTCGACACCGAATCGAGAACGAAGATTCTGAACACCACTTACATGCTTTGGGATTTATTGTATAATCAAGTAAATGAAAAAGGCGAACCCATGCCTGTCGTAACGCCCAGACTCCACCTGAGCACCGCCGGTTCAAGCAGCGAGGCATCGACCACCGCCTTCTGGGAGCTGGAGAAGAAGTGGAAACAGAGCTTCGACGACACGGCCGAAAGTCACCAGCTACCCCCCGTCACCGACTACTGGGCGGTGGTCATCAGCCCTTCCACCACCTGGGCCAACTATCGTCACCAGGCCGATGCCTTCGCCATGTATCAGCTGTTGCGCCAGCATGGCTACGATGACGACCACATCGTGCTCATCGTAGAAGACAACCTGGCCAACGACCCCAAGAACTGGGCCTTCCCTGGCCAGATATTCGTTGACCGCAGCAATGCCCCCTCCACCTTGAGTCCGCTCGCCAACGAGGACGTGCGCCACGATGCCGTGGTAGACTACCACTTCAGCCAGCTTCGGCCCGAAGACATTGCCGACATTCTCATGGGCAAGCAGTCAGACCGCCTGCCTCACGTGATTCACTCCGACTCCACCAGCAACATTTTCTTCTTCTGGAGCGGCCACGGCGGCCGGCAGGGCGGTCCGTTATGGGGCAATGAGGACAGCCAGGAATACTTCGGAACAGAGCTCATCCACAACACCATCTCCCGCATGTCGGCCATTGTCACCGACCACTCGCCGCATGGAGGCGTCGAGCCAAAGAAGTACCGACGCATGATGCTGGCCATCGAAACCTGCTACAGCGGCCTTTGGGGCGAGACGCTCCTGGGCCAGCCCGACGTGCTGGTGCTCACCGCTGCCAATGGCTACGAGACCTCTAAGGCCGACGTCTTCGACCAGCAATTAGGGGTTTACCTGAGCAACGCCTTCGCCCGTACTTTCCGCACCATGGTAGGCTCGCGTCAGTCCCCCACCCTTTACGAACTCTACCGCGAGCTCTACAAAACCACCACCGGCTCGCACGTCACCATCTACAACAACGAGCAGTACGGCTCCGTCTATACCGAGACCATGCAGGACTTCTTTCCGCAGTAGGCATGCGACGCCTTTTCCCCTGATTGTCGCATTTTTCAGCCATTGTCGCAAGAAAATGCACAAAAAAACAGGAAAAAAAGCGTTAACATGCAAAAAAAAAATGTAAATTTGCATATCAAAACAACAAAACATTGTATATGACCAAGCGATTATTCCATTATTTGCTGCTGGCTGCCATGGTTTGCAGCCTCGGCCTGAGTGTCACCGCCTGCAAGGACGACGACGACGAGAAGAAGAGTGAAGAACAGCGCGAGGAGGAACAGATGGAGCAGGCCACGGCCTTCTGGAACGTGGTGGGCCAGCTCACCTTCGTCGACAACTACACGCCCGACTATGCCGACAAGACTTTCGAGCCAAGCATCGGCGAACCCTCGGAGCAGAATCCCTACATCCGCATCGTGGGCACTGGCGACATGGCCACCGCCGCCATGCGTTTTGCCAACCTCATAGGGGCGGAGGACAAGATTGACGAGAACACCGCCACCTATGAATGGAAGGACGACGCCGTGGGCACGCTCACCTACCACAAGACCACCGACGGCACGTCGCTGGCCACCGTCGACGTCAGCATCCGCCAGATGCCCCACCTGCAGCAGATTGTCTACCAGACCCCCGAGCAGTCGGGCGACAACGGCAGCTTCAACGGCAACGCCTACTACCGTTTTGGCGACGTGGTGAAGCGCACCTATCAGGATGCCGACAACAACAACAAGCAGATGGAGGAATACTGGATTTGCGTGCGCCCCGCCTTCGGTCCCCAGAAGAAGGAAACCTCGCACTGGATCACCCTCAGCCCCCTGCCCAAGAAGCATATTTTCGATTACCCCTACGGAGATCGTCACTATGCCGTGCCCACCGGCCTCGGCACCAGCAAGGAGCACATGGAGAACTTTGCCGAGATGCTCTATGCCATCACCTATCCCCACGAGTGGCATGTAGCCATTGACCAGCGCAAGCGCACCATCAAGATGTTCCATGACTTCTATACCGACAGCGTGAAATATCACAACGAGTTCTTCTGGAGGAAAGTACAGAGGGCTTGGACCGAGCAGGATATATGGAAAAAAATCTTCGGCAGCTTCGACAACAAGCAGACGGTCGAACAAAGACTCAGCCAAGGCCTTCACCTGCTCTACCACGGCTATTCCTGGTGGACCAAGCTGTCGTGGAACCTCACCCTCTATGAGGCCATTTATAGGAACGGCACAAACGACGAGCAGAACATGCACAACTATTACTACCATGACGTCAAGAAGAGCGTGGAAAACCTCCAGAGTGTCAACGTCAACACCTGCACCCCTAACTCTCCCGCGTTCATTTCCGATTTCTTCACTGACCGCGAGACGCCGCGCTACATCGTTCGCTACGCCACGGGCAAGGACCTGCTGGGCGTGAAACCCAACGTCCACGCCTCCATCGAGCGCAACTCGGGCGGCATCACCATCGAGGATGTCTACACCTATAACAAGACCTACGGCATCACCGTCAACAACTATGGTCGTCCCGAAGTGGCTGAAGCAGCCCTGAATGCGCCCCAGCTGGGCTGTGTGCTGGCCAAGAACGGTAAGTTCTACGAGAATAAAGACGATGCCTATAATGACCACGCCACGCCCGTTGCCGTGGTGGTCTACTTGGGCAAAAAGAGCGTTGAGAAAGGCACGCGCTTCAGCGGCCTGGCCATGAGCACCGAAGATCTCGTGGCCAACACCGTGGCCTGGAGCAAGGACGCCGACAGCTTCGGCTACTGCTGCACCACCTCGAACCGGACTGAGCAGTTCCGCGACATCCGCGACGGCATTATGAAGAGCGTGAGCATGGAAAACGGATGCGGCAAGAGCCACAACCATCCTGCCTACAAAGTCTTGGAAGGCGAAACGAAGATGGATGCTGGCACAGTGAACTTCAGCGAATGGTTCTTGCCCAGCGTGGGACAATGGATTCTGGCGCTCGAAGGCATGGGCCTGACGTGGGACGGGGCCACCAGTTTCACTACTCAGGGCAACGCATACAATAAAATACGCACGTTCCTTGCCCGGTCGGGCTTTCAGAGCACGGCACCTAACGGCACCTACTGGATGACGTTGCAGTCCAACGAGAAATTTGCCTACACCATCGACCTTGTCCCAGACACCGTGAAATTCGATGAGGGCTTCTTAACCGCGAAGAACACGTCAAATCGTGCCAGGGCCTTCATCGCCTTTGGCAACGATGCCACTTATGAAGAGCCCGTCAGCGGCCCCACCGCCAGGGTAGGCCAGCTGCTGGGCGCCAACGGCAAATTCTACGACAGCAAAGCGCTGGCCCAGGCCGACGGTACCCAGCCCCTTGCGCTGGTGCTCTATTACGACGCCGACCATCAGGTAGAGGCCAATGCCGACTATCACGGACTGGCCATCGCCCTAAACGATGTGAAGAGCGCTTCTAACGAGTTCAGCATGTCCTGGTCTACCGATCGCGGCTATCCCAACTGCGCTACAGTCATCGACAACACGGAGCAAATGGCCAACGCCCTCGACGGCATAGCCATGAGCAACAAGCTGCGGAAGCTAAGGTGCAACCCGGGCCACGGCCATCCGGCCTTCACCCAGCTGCCCGCCAACGATCCCGACCTCATGAGAGCGGGCTTCAGCGAGTGGTTCGTGCCCAGCACCGGCCAGTGGATCATGGCCATGCAGGGCATAGGCCTCACCTGGACGGGTAATAAAGATATGTATTTCGGGCCGCAAGGCGTGAACCAATGGGCGATGCTGAAAGCCCTCTTCACCAAAGCGGGCGTAGAAGACGACATGCCCATAGGCTACTACTGGAGCTCAACGGAGGCCAGCGAATGGGACGATACTGCCTACGTCATCTCCCTGAACGACGACAACCGCCTTAACTTCGACGTCATCAAACGCTATGCAAAAGATCAGGGCTGCATGCGACCCTTCATAGCCTTCTGACAAACAGAAATGATCATTATTAACAGTCACAGAATAGAATAACATGAAAAAGAATCTGCTCAACACTGGATGCTGTTGGCCACCCTGATGCTCGGCTTCAGCACAGGAACTGCCCGTTTCGTTATTAACGACAAGAAGAGCACTAATAACCTTGCTCGCCGCGCACTCTTCTGCGCCTTTGTCTATGGCGAAGGAGCCACCGACGACAGCGACCAGACCGACTACACAGGGGAATAGCTAAAGTAGCTGACGCCCACCCATGTAGCAACGGGGAAACGGCGCATGAAAATTTCTCACGTGAGATTTTTTCACGGGAGGCCTCCCCAGAAAATTTTCTCACGTGAGATTTTTTTACGGAAGGCCTTCCCAGATTTTTTCCTGCTGAGTGGCTGAGCAGTTGCATGGCTCCGGTGCCGCCTCTCCCCGCCACTGTCGCAACATTATCAGAAAAAAAACAGCTCAAAAATTAGTAAAAAAGAAAAATCTACGACCGAGGACAGGAGTATGCCACCACCACCGTCGACGGCCAAGCGCTGAAACTTCACCACGGACTGACGCTGGTGGATGCGGACGACATCGGAGAGGGAAAATACGAAGTGGCCTACTCGAACCTGAAAAGATTCTGGGACACCTTCGGACCGCAGTTTGTCGGTCAGCAGAACGAACAGATGAAGCTGGACGGCAAGACCGTGAGTATGCCCACCTGGCAGAGTGTATGGAATCCATACAAATAAAAAAAGCAGTGCCTTAGCATCATCTTTAACACAAGACAAAAACATGAAGCAGATGCCCCCACCCGATCCCATGCAGGGAGAGGGTTGGTGTGGGGGCCACTTCATAACAAGGAGGAAACATTGCGACAAAATGAATGCCGAGCGTTACGTTTTGTCGCTTATTTCGGTCTTTGTCGCACACAAGACTAAAAAAAAACAACAAAAATTAGCGCAATTTGGGAAAAAAAAGTAATTTTGCACTATTAAACTTTAAAAAAGATGATTACAAAAGCATTTCACTTCCTGCTGATGGCCACCCTGGCGGTGGGCGTCAGCCTGAATGTCACCGCTTGCTCAGACGATGACGACGCCAACGCCAACGAGCAGCCCTCGGAATTGGCCGACCCGTTAGACACCGAGGAGGCTCGCGTGGCATGGCGCTGGCTGAACATCCTGACCAACGTCGAGACCATGACCAACAACTGGGCCTCGAAGACCTACGAGCCCACCTTCGGACAGGCATCGGAGAACAATGCCCTGACGCGCATCGTCATCGTCAGCGACCTTGACGAGGCACGCCAGCAGTTTGCCAACATGGCCGACGTGGAAGCCGATGAGCTGCAGGGCGAGAAGACCATCAGCCAGAAAGGCGTGGGCACCATGACCTGGACCCCTTCGCCGGCAGGGGCACAGAACCTGGCCGAGGTGAGCGTGAACATTGGCATCATTCCCTCCCTGCAAAAAATCGTCTTCTGCACGCAGGAGCAGGTGGGCGAGAACGGCATCTTCTGGACCAACGTCGACGGCACGGCCTGGTATCGATTCGGCGACGTCGTCCGCGACAAGCAGGGCTACTACTGGGTGTGCGTGCGTCCGTCCTTCAAGCAAAAGGACAAGGGCGACAGCCACTGGATAAACATTGTGAACGCCTCCTCCTCCGGCATGCTGAACGGCGAGAAGGTTGGACTGCCCAAGGAAAACATCTACGACAAGTACAACGACAAGGAGAAGTATGGCCACCAGACCATTATCCTGCCCACGAAGCTGAAGTACAGCCGCGAACATATTCACAACCTGAGCAACCTGCTATGGGCACTACTGAATCCGGACAAGTACGAGCAGCTGACCAAGGCCGGCGGAAAGGGCCTGGGAGGCTTCAACTACAACTATCAGAGCCGTATCTTTGTAGAGAACGTGGCGAGATTCTGGAGCCGCGACTATTCAGGATACACCCTCTGGGAACGGCTGTTCAACTGCACCTACGACAAACTTGAGAGCCTCTCCCAGACTGAGTTCATATATAAGGACTACTCCTGGTGGTTTGGCAACGAGGCCACCTTCTGGATCTACAAGTCTCAAGGCTACGAAGTGAAAATCCACGGCAGCGAAAGCGGCGACAAGGAAGACATCGACGTGGTGAACGATGGTTTCGACATCAACCACTTCTTAGGCGACCCTGATGCAGAGAAGAAGCCTTACGATCAGAGCACCCTCAAGGAGCGGCGCTGGGTGGTACGCTACAAGACTGGCGAGCAGCTCAGCGAAAACGGCAAATACTCGCCCTACGAGCGAATCAATGGGTGCACCGACATCTACCGCTACAACGATATTACGAAAGCCGAAGTACACAGCGAGCTGGAGACGGAAACCATGCTAAAAGAAGCCAGCAACGCCCCAGAAAAGGAAGCGGCGGGTACCTACCTGCCAGGCGACGTGGTGAAAGACGAGTACGGCAACCGGTGGTTCTGTATACTCGGCTCGCCCCATTCCCCGTTAATGCCCTCCATCACCGACTATGAGGCCACCTTCGTCAGTTTCGACTTCAACGACCTCAAGCCCAGTGCTAAGACCATCTCCGGACTCCCCACTGCTGATGAGTTGCCCGAGTTAGCCTATCGCCTCGGATTTTTCATAAACGCCGTGCTCGTGGAGCTGAAGGACGATTACAAAATGGAAGTCAGGCCCAACGGACAGTTAGGCTTGGTGGCTCAGCACATCCTGGACTATGCCGGCGTCGACATGCGCTATATGCAGACGACACGCGACTCCGTGTGGCGTTTCTATGACAATAAAGATAAAAAATACTATGACAGTCCCTCGCTACCAAAGTTCTTCTCTATAGCCTACGACGACGGTTCAGGACAGAATATGGCCATAGCCCGCGTCATCTACGACCTCACACAGGCTGGTGAAAAGCGCACCAGTTGCTACGCCTTGTCGGAGGACGGAAAACTGGTCCCGCATAAAGACATGAGGTTCCGCCTCTATAAGCACTATGAGACCTACGACCCCAGCAAAATAGAGATAGACTATGAAAGCCAATCGCTGAAGATGACCAAGTGGAACATGCTCTGGCCTATGACAAACGTGAAGATGACCGCCGGCGACATCGGCAATGCCGACATGATTGCCCGCCATGCCTCCGACGACAAGTGGGTCACGCTGCCACTTTATAAAATAGCCGGCCGCCAGCAGCCACGCACCGTCGTAGACGATGACACCGCTCCCCGCAACTTCCTACTCAATGGCAGGCAGCGTCCGCCCAAGACCAACATGTTCAACGAGCCAGTGCTTGTCCTGCGCACCCTGCGCGTCGCCGACCATGGAGGAAAGGTGCCCAACCTCGTCTCTACCGATGGTCGCCAACTTCAGGTGGTACACCTGCAGAACGACTCACAACTCTATCAAGGTTTTGAGCAGGGCAAGTGGGTTATCTATGGCAGCGAAAACCGTAAAGACTTCTACATCGACAACCAACTGTCACCCCTGCCCGATATTCCTGGTTTCAACTTTTAATCAGGAAAAACGTCCCCATTTAAACTCTGCAATTATTAAATAAACAAATAATAATGATATGAAAACAACATGTATCAACTGGATGCTGATGGCCACCATGATATTGAGCCTCGGCATGGGCGTCACCTCGTGCAGCGACGATGATGACGACAAGAACAGCGAACAGCGAGAACAGGAACAGCAGCAGAAGGCAAGCCGCTTCTGGGACGTGGTGGGCCAGCTCACCAGCTCCGCCAACTACACCGAGGACTATCAGAACAAGACCTTCGAGCCCACCATTGGCGAGCCCTCTGAGCAGAACGCCTACGTGCGCATCGTGGCCACCAACGACATGGCGACCGCCGCCGAGCGCTTTGCCGCACTCGTCGATGCCGACATCGACGAAAACACCGCCAACTATGAGTTCAGCGATCCCGACGTGGGCACCCTCAGCTACAAGAAGACCACCGACGGCACCTCACTGGCCACCGTCGAAGTGAACATCAAGCAGCTGCCCCACCTGCAGCGCATCGTCTACTGCACGCCTGAGCAGGTAGGCGTCAACGGCTCGTTCGTCGGCACGGCCTACTACCGTTTCGGCGACGTCATCAGCCGCGAGGCCTCCAACGCTTGGGGAAAAGGTCGCGAATACTGGGTGTGCGTCCGTCCTGCCTTCGGTCCCGAGGGCAAGAAGACCTCCCACTGGATCAGCGTCAGCCCCCTGCCCACGGAGAACATCTGGGAAAAGGAAGTCGGCGGCAAGCGCTACACCCTGCCCACCGGCATTGGCACCAGCAAGGAGCACATGCAGAACCTGGCCGAGATGCTCTATGCCATCCTCTATCCCCATGAATGGCAGACAAACGTCCAAAACCACCCCTACAAGAGCATCTTCAACAAGGGCATCAATATGTTCCACGACTTTGACAACCGCAAGTACGACTATCACAATGAGTTCTTCTGGAAGCGTGTCTGCCAGGGCTGGGATGCCTTGGGCATCTGGCAGAATGTTTTCGGCGTAGAGAAGTCATCGATGAAGAGTCAAATAACCCAGAGAGGCAATGGCGGAGGCCTGAACCTGCTCTACAAGGGCAACAGCTGGTGGTACAAGGTGTCGTGGAATCTCACGCTCTTCCAGGCCAACTACCAGTCGGGCGAAGGCACTGAAGCCAACATGCACGATGCCGACTATGACGAAGTAGAGAACGACGTAAGGAATAACCAGATTGACATTGTGAGCGAAGTATCCTACTACAATTCTTCTTATTCCAATAAGAATTTCTTCGGAGAAGACGGCTACCGCTGGTTTATCCGCGTCGCCACCGGCGATGAGCTGGCCAAGATGGGCAACAGCGCTTACGACGTGAAGACGGCCATCGCCCCCAACACCTTCCGGGCTGAGTATGTCTACAATGCCTTTAACTACCAAAACGCCCCCGGCGGATTCCGCGACCTGGGCCTGGCCGACCTGGAAATCAGCACCGATCCGGGCGCTATCGACGTAAAGACCATTTCCAAGGAGCAGGCCGCAGTCGGCAACGTCATCGGCAACAACGGCCAGATTTATGCCGACAAGGCTACCTGCGAGAAGGCCACCAACAATCCTCCCGTGGCCATCATTGTCTATACCGGTGCTGCCGGCAGCGTGGAGCAGGGCACGCAGTATCGCGGCCTGGCCATGTCCATGAGCAACATGACCGTAAATCAAGAAAATGAGAACGGCTACCGCTGGGGTGCCAACGAAGCCAGCCAGGGAACTGGCTGTGCCACTGAGGCGGGCAACACGGCCCAGTGGGCCAACCTGAAGAACGGCCTGGCCACCACCAACAGCATGGCTGCCGGATGCGGCAAGGGCCACAACCATCCTGCCCACAAGGCTTGCCACGACTGCATCTTCCTCACCACAGATCAGCGCCAGGCCATGGGCTATTCCGACTGGTTCATCCCCTCCATAGGCCAGTGGATACTGATGGCACAGGGCATTGGCTACACATGGAACGGCAACGACGGAAAATTCAATCCTAACAACAATGGTACCATGGGGACATGGCTCAGTAATATAGGATTGACAGATGCCTTCCTGGGAACACATTTTTATTGGACCAGCACCCAGTCAAGCGACTATAGTGAATGTGGGATGATCTTCAATGCCGGCTATTTCAGATTCATGGACAAAGATAAAGATGATTTTAACTTTTTACGGCCGTTTATTGCTTTCTAAGGAGGAAATAATTGCGAGATTCCGAGATTCCGAAATGTCGAACCATCAAAACCACGAGAAAAATGGCAAAGAACACCCTTAACCACCTGCTGATGGCACTCATGCTGCTCGTCCTCGGCAACTTCACTACATCCTGCTCGGACGACGATGACGACGCCGAGAAGCAGGGCAGCCAAGAGAACACCAACCAAGTGATTGACCCCTACGAGAAAAACGGCGAGCAGGGGGCAGCCCTCTTTCGCGTGCTCAGCCAGCTGGCCGAGCTCGACTCGCTGCCCGACAACTGGAAGTCGGCCACCTTCGAGCCCGTGCGCGGCATCGTGAAGGACCAGTCGCAGCCCTATACCCGCTATGTGGTGGTCAGCGACCTCAGCGAGGCATGCCTCGTCTTCCAGTCGCTCAGCGGCAAGAACGTCGCTGAGACTGCCAAGACAGCCTCCTGGCAGGCCGACAACGTGGGCACCATGCAGTTCAGCGCCGTGAACCAGAGCGACTGCTTCGCCACCATCGACGTCAGTATCCGCCAGTTGCCCCACCTCACGCAGCTGCGCCTGGTGCCTGCCTCAGCCCTGGGCGACAACGCCCTGAAGAAGGCCTCCTACTACCGCATCGGCGACGTCCTCCGCGACAAGGACGACCGCCGCTGGGTGTGCGTGCGCTCGGCCGGCTACGATGCCAACGACCGCGAAGACAAGAAGACCACCCACTGGGTGACCATGCAGCTCAACGACAATGCCGGCACCCTCCCCAGCAACATCAAGACCATCCTCGAAGACGAGAAGAAAGAGCGCATCAGCCACCACCTGCCCACCAACCTGGGCGGTGCCGAAACGCGCACACTGAAGTGGTTTGCCGAGCTGATGTGGGTGCTCCAGCATCCTGATGACTACGAGAAGAACATAGGAGCCGGCCTGCCCTTCGAGCACGGACTGGGTGGACTGGGCACCGACCGCACAGCCGACGTGAACGCATACGACGCTGCCTACGTAAAAGCCCTTGCTGCCAAATGGAACGAAGATAACGGCCGTCTGTGGCGCACATTCCTGCCCAGAACCATCTCGAAGGACATGCTCTTCAAGGACAACGAGCTGTGTCTCTTCTACAACGGGTACAGCACCGAGTTCTGGGGATCAAAGGTGACGCTCTATCTGGCCACGCAGTCGGGCAACTGCTACAGCCAGCAGTCGCTGCGCGAGGTCACATGGGACATGAACAATACCTGGGACTACCGCGACGATCCCGATGGCAACCAGAACATTTACTGGTTCGACATTCGTGAATATGCCCACGACGGAAGGGCCACCCACGGCTACAACCCGGGCGTTGACCATGCCTTCGTCATCGTCCAGGCCACGGGCAAGCAGCTCAACGACTCTTTCTTCCAGCCCGACTATGACAAGAAGTTCGGCACCGACGTCATCAGCAGTGAGATCTTCATCGGCAACGAAGAAATAAAGTAGCCGGTAATCAAAACACAGAGATACAGAGACACAGAGGTTTTATTCCCACTATATTTTAATCTCTGTGCCTCTGAATCTTTTTTAATGAAAGATTGTTGTCCTAAGTTGTCTTTATAATAAAGAAGACAACAGGGACAACTTAGACAACTTTTAATTAATACTGAAAAGGCGTCCCTTCAGCATGAAGAGCGTTCACAGAAAAAAGATTATTGTCCTAAGTTGTCCTAAGTTGTCTTTAAAATAAAGAAGACTTCACAGGAAAAGATTGTTGTTCTAAGTTGTCCTAAGTTGTCTTTAAAATAAAGAAGACAACAGGGACAACTTAGGACAACTAATTGAACTTGAATAAAACTCGGGATTCAGCGCCCGCCCACACCTATAAGGACGCCCGCTCGAAGTAATAAGGGCGGCCGCCCTTATTGATGCGGGCGGGCGCCCTTATCATGCAACTCGGTACTTTTTTCCCTATTTCCCAGTGCCTTTTCCCCTTTTCTCACGTGTCTTTTCCCTTTTCTCACGTGCTCCCGTTTCAGCAACCAGGGGCGCCTGATTGAAAAAGCATGGCCAACCACTCCTACAAGGCTTTGCCCGCCCGCTCTCCCCGCCCTTCAAGGGGAGGGGCCGGGGGTGGGGTCTGTATATCCATCCCTTAACGCACAAAAAGTTACAGACCCCACCCCCTAACCCCTCCCCTTGCAGGGGCGGGGAGAGGCTGCGCATCGCGATTCCATCCTTGTTGCGACAAAAAACCGAGGGGCCCGCAGCCCCCTGTCGCAAGAAGAAGGCACTTGTCGCGACAAAACTGTAAAAAATGGACATAGTTCTTGGGAGGAAGGGAAATAATTATTACCTTTGCAGACAAAAACCAAACAGTAAATAAGAATAATGAAACACAAGAACACCGACAGTCTCCTCATGATCATCCTCATGATGGTAATGAGCCTCAGCGCCAGTTTCTCGTTCATGGCCTGCAGCGACGATGACGACGAGAAGATACAGACCCCACCCCCCACCCCTCCCCTTGAAGGGAGGGGAGCGTAGCCACCACCCTGCTACAGGAACACCGGAGGCTCTCCCCGCCCCTCCAAGGGGAGGGGTTGGGGGTGGGGTCTGTAACATGAATAACAGAATTATCAATAGCAACAATATTTATTTAACAACAATTGACTTATGAAAAAGAATCTTTTCCATTGGATGCTCCTGGCCGCCATGACCTGCGGCCTGAGCCTGCCGTTCGCCGCCTGTTCCGACGATGACGACGACAAGAAGAGTAACGAAGAGAGCCAGGCCGAAAAGCTGGCCATGGATCCCTACGAGAAGAACACCGCCGAGGGCATAGCCCTTTATAACATCCTGGGCCAGCTGGCCGGCACCGACTCGCTGCCCGACAACTGGAAGACGGCCACCTTCGAGCCCATCGTGGGCGCCGTGCTCGACGAGTCGACCCCCTTTGTGCGCACCATCATCGTGAACAGCGTGAATGAGGCGGCCAAAATGTATCAGTCGCTCACTGCCACCACCCTGAAGGAAGGGGCCACCACGGCCAACTGGCAGAAGGACGGCGTGGGCACGCTCACCTATGAGGCCCAGAACCAGAGCAACCTCTTCGCCACCATCGACGTCAACGTGAAGCAGCTGCCCAAGCTCACCCAGCTACGCTTCGTGCCGGAGGATGCCATCGGCGCCAACGGCTTCCTGGGCTTTGGCAATGCCGACTTCGAAGGCGATCCCTACTACCACATTGGCGACGTGGTGAAAGACAAGGACGGACGCTACTGGATTTGCGTGCGCTCGGCATGGAACGGCAAGAAGGGCGACACCCACTGGGCTTCCTTCCAGCTGCTGACAAAGAAGTCGACCAAGGGCACCGGCTTCCCAGCCAACATGACGACCTTCAAGGCCACCAAAGAACGCGGCGTGCACGTAGTGCCCACCAACCTGGGCAGCAGCCCCGAGAAGCTGGGCTATCTGGCACAGCTCCTGGCCGTGCTCACCACCAGCGACCAGACCGTACTAAACGGCTACTTTGCCAAGGGAGGCCCCTTAGAGAACGGTCTGGGCGACCTGGGCTTCGACGCCCACAACACCTTGTATAGCACGAGCCTGGGCCAAGCATGGGACATCAACAACGTATGGAGCAAGATCCTGCCCGGCTATATCGATGAAGAGGGAGTAATGCACAGGGGTGACATCACGAAGGATTACTTCAATGCCGACAACTACGCATCGATGAACTTCTTCTACAGCGGCTATTCGTCGCCCATGTGGACCAGCAACATGGAGCTCTACGTCTGCGAGAACAGTGGCGATGCCTTTAGCAAACAGGAACTGACCACCTGGAAGTGGAACATGGACTCGCAGGCAGACGGATCTAACAACCGTTTCGACATCAGGGATTTCATCGAAGATGGCTGCTCAGGAGACCGTACAAACATCAACATCAGCTTACAGGGTGGAAAAGCCGGCGTAAACGGCCGCATATTGCCCGTCGTCTACACCACCGGCAAGGGTCTTACCAAGACCTTCACCGAGCCCGACCCCACGAAGAAGTTTGACACCTGCGAGGATGTGTTCCTGGGCAGCCGCGACCTGTCCTCACAAGACCTCTCCATGCCACATCCACAAATGGGCTATGTACTTGGAGTTAACTGCAAGTTCTATAAGAACGCCGCCGATGCCAGGAAGTCGGGCGTCGAGCCTGCCGGCCTTGTTGTCGTGATGGATAAAAATAATGTAGTAGAGACAGGAACCGCATACAATGGTTTGGTCATGGCCATGCACGACCTGGATGGCCTCTACACCTGGAGCGATGATCTCTACACATCCGGGACATGCAGCCAAAGCAACCCCAATTACCTTGAAATAGACAACTTCAATTCGCTTAACGGCCTGACCAAGACTCAGGAATTGGCAGCGGGCAATTGCGCCTCCAACGCCAAACATGAACACCGGGCAGCCAAGGCCGCCTTAGAGTATAACAAGCAACTGAAAATGAGCACCATGAACATGTACAGGAACAATCTGAGCAACTGGTTCCTGCCCAGCGACGGCCAGTGGGCCTTGGCACTGGAAACGCTGACTACAGGCTGTTTCGAAGAAGGCAAATTTGAATTATCAGTCCTCGATTTGAATCAACACTTTGTACCACAAGGCGTCGATACGCCCAGCGGATGCTACTGGACAAGCACTACCTATGAAGGAGATGCCACCTGTGCAGAAACATTGAACTTCGATTTTGAATACCCCCAGTTCTTCACCTTTTCTGAGGGCAACGAGAAAACAGTAAGGCACAAGGTGCGTCCCTTCATTGCATTCACTGCACAATAAAGTCAGACAAAGAAATCATTCTTGGAGCAACAAGAGCCATCAAGCTTGCTTGTTTGCCGAAGGTTAATAGCGACAAATCTGGCCCCTACGGACCAGATTTGTCGCTATTTTAAGGATTTGTCGCAGTAAAATGGAAAAAAATAGCACAAAACTGTCGGCAGTTGGCAGAAAAATGACTATCTTTGCACCGAAAATCAAAGAAATTATATAACACAAAAAGCAACACCAATGAAGACAAAGAAATTTTTCAACTGGATGCTGATGGCTGCAGTAGTGCTGGGCCTCGGCTGGACGGTCGCCGCCTGTAGCGACGATGACGACGAAAACAACAGTGGGAACGAGGAGCTGAAAGCCCAGGACCCCTACGAAAAGAACGGTGCAGAGGCTTCTGCCCTCTTCCGTGTAGTGAGCGCGCTGTGCGAGCTTGACTCCCTGCCCGACAACTGGAAGACTGCCTCTTTCGAGCCTACGAAAGGCAGGACCCTCGATGCCTCACAGCCGCTGGTACGCACGATGGCCGTGGCCAACCTGGCCGAGGCTGTGTCGATGTTCCGCACCCTCACGGGCGAGAACACCCCCGATGACGCCACCACCGCCACGTGGAGCAAGGACGGCGTGGGCAGCCTCAAGTTCACTGCTACGAACAGCAGCTCTGAGACCGCCGTCATCGACGTGAACATCAAGCAGATGCCGAAGCTCTCGCAGCTGCGACTCGTTCCGGCATCGGCCATGGGCGAGAACGGCACGTTCACCGGCGACCCCTACTACCATATCGGCGATGTGGTCAAGGATGCTGACGGCCGCCACTGGATTTGCGTCCGCTCAGCCTACAGCCCCGCCGGCAAGGAAGACACCCACTGGGTGACCATGCAGCTGCTCACCGCCGACAGCAGGTACACGAAGTTCAAGAGCAACGTGCGCACCATCAATGCCAAGGCCGGCAAAAACGGACTGCACAAGATTCAGCAGCATCTGGGAAATGGCGAGGACACGAAGCACTTGGAATACTTCGCACAACTGATGTACATCCTGAACAATCCCAGCGAATACTCCGGTAACTACGCCAAGGGACAGGTGCTGGAAGACGGTCTGGGCGATCTCGGTGTGAATGCCCATCCCAGGAACTATGTGGAGAAGCTGGCCAACTACTGGAACACGAAGGACATCTGGAGCCTGGTGCTGCCGGGCATCATTGAAAACAACAAGCTGACCAAAGGCACCGTCACCAAGGACTACTTCAGGTACACAACGGGCTTCAACATGCTCTATTACGGCCATGACTTCTCGATGATGGGCATGGGCAGCGACTGCACCATCTACACCTGCCAGCAGAGCGGCACCTGCCTCAGCTCACAGACCTTGGGCAAGAAGACCTGGGCATACAACGACAATGAGAAAACAATGTTCGACTGCACTGACTTCGCCCTCAAGGGAGAGGCCGACAAGCAGCACACTACCGCCGGCTTCACCGAAAAGGCCATCGTCATCGTGCAAGCTTCAGGCAAGCAGCTCAACGGCGGCACCAACCCTGGCCCCACGAAGGCAATTGCCAAATGCACCGATGTACTGGTAGGTAAGGATTTGGGCTTTAACAAAGAAACACCCACCAATACCAACGACGAACCGCTCGTGGGACACATCATCACCGACAAGGGCGATGTCTTTGCCAACTATAACGACGCAGAAAGAGCCACTGACAAAATGCCCATAGCCATGATTGTCTATATCCATTCAAATACGTCTTTGAATAGGGATCTGGACGATGCCACCAACAAGCGCTACCTGGCCATCGCCCTGAGACCCGCAGCCGACGGCAGCAAGGATACGCATGAATGGGGTCCCACCAACAAGCTCTGCGGCACTGCCATCGACCAGGATTCAGAATACCAGAAACTCATTGCCACGAAGAACGGTCTGGACTTCACCGACCTTCTCACTGCCACCGGCCACGGACACAGCCATCCCGCTGCCATGCAGTGCAAGGAGTACATTCATGACCTTTTCTTAGATGGAAACTATCAAGTCGGAGGCCACAAGTCATTTGCACCTTCCAATTTCTTCCTGCCTGCCGTGGGTCAGTGGGTAATGGCCTTCAAGGGCATGGGCGTATGGGATATCTCCGGCCAGGGCGCCAAGGTGATTCAGACCATCAATGACCTCTATGACAAGGCTAACGTGCCTCAGAATATTCGCTTACCGCTTGACGGCACCAGCATCTGGACGGGCGTCGAAGCCAGCGAGGGCTATGCCTACGCAGTGAAGATTGACTCGCAGAACGGCATACGCTTCGTAAAAGAGAAGAAAGATACCAAGCTGAAGGTCTACCCCTTCATCCTGTTCGGATAAGAGCTTTAACGCAAATCCATGCATATAACAATAAAGTATAATTTAATAAAAAAAGACATGAAAAAGTATTTTAACTTCTTGCTGACGGCAGCCCTGGTGGGTGGCCTCAGCCTGGGCTACGTATCGTGCTCAGACGACGATGACGACAAGAAGGAAGCCGACGTTGTTTCGAATGTCACTGTCGAAGCCGGACTGCTGACCCATGGCATCGAGGTAGACATGAACAGCCAGTCGCTCGACATCGCAGTAACTGCCGAAGGCATGTGGACTGCCACACTTCAGAAGGGCACCGAATGGGTAGCCATTAACGAATGGCAGGTGACCTACGACGGTTCAAAGAAGCTCACCCTGCGCTTTGACAACAACACCACAGGCTACGACCGCACCACCACACTGAACTTAGGCAACAGCGACGGTGAGGTGAAAAAGATTACCGTGCGCCAGAAGGGTCCCGACGTGAACGCCAGCGGCCAGAACTTCGCCGACAAGGGCGTAGGCTGCGGAATCGACTACGATTACGCGCTCAACGTGAAGCTGAACTCACAGGACTCCACCAAATTCGAGCCTACGAAGGTGCACCTGAACAACAACATCTTCAACATCTCACAGATTGAGAAGCTGAAGACAAACGGCATCAATGGCGAGAAGATACAGGCATCGGCCTATGTAGAGGCTCCCATTCCCTTCGCCGAGCTGGAAGCCATCATGCTCGACTCCTCGCTGGTGCAGAGTAAGACCGTTGATCTCAGCCTGAAGATGGGCGTTTCGTTTGGCGTCATAGAGTTTTCTGCCCGTGGCCACTATTGCTCCACCAAGCAGGAGAGCCGTAAGTATGTGGACTACACCATTACCCGCAACGCCCCGATGTACAACGCCTACCTCTCACCCGCTGAAATCACGGCTTATGCCAGTCGCAACAGCCGCCTCGACAACTCGTATGAGGACGGACAGTATGAGAAGATTGACCAGCTCAGAGAGTATTACCAGACTCAGAACAAGAAGCGCAAGAAGAAGAATCTTAATGAAGACGGACTCACCCCTGAACAGCAAGAAGAGATAGACAACATGTACGATGCCATCCCCGTGAACTGGGACTACGCCGGTGTCTTCTCCGCCAACTTCTCGAAGCGCTACAACGAACTTTACAATGCTCTTGTGCAGGTGAAGAAGCGCAACAAGCCCGCTGACACGGCTGCTGCCGAAGCCACCATGAATGCCATTGATAACGAGTACGGACCATTCTTCATCTCCGGAGGCGACTTTGGCGGTGCATTAATCATGCACTGTCGCGTAGACAATATGAGACTTGAAGGTAAAGACACCTTCGAGGGCGACCTTGATGCCGATGTGGCTGGCATGTTCAAAGTTTCCGGCAAGTTCAAGTATTCTTCTGATGGTTTCAACCTGATGCACAACAGCAACGCCAAATTCTGGGTTTTCGGTGGAAATGCTGACGAGACTGCAGATGCCTTGTGGGCCCTGACCCTGGGTGATGAACCCGACGACCGCACGAAGTGGCAGACCATTCTGAAGGATTGGGTGGCCTCTATGTACTCAAATGGCGACCACGACCAACCGCTGCAAAGCATGGCTGCTCCTCTGTCGTTCATCATCACCCCAATATGGAGCTTGTTCAGCGAGCCTGAGATTCAGCAGTTTGCCCAGGACTACTTCATGAAGAAGTATGAAACCCGAGGAATCAAAGACTATTTCGGCATCATGACCGACCCCGACCCGAACAAGGCCTACGGCGAGAAGATGCTGACTAATATTGCCACCTCCAGCAGGGCCAAGAAATAACAACAGCGCTGCTGGCCCAATTTAGACAAAACGTTGGCGGCGGGATTCAACCGTCCCGTCGCCAACACTTTTTTTAATATACAACGACTAAGTCATCATGGAGCCGATGAAGAAGATGTTCCCGATGCTGATAGCCCTTGCCGCTATCACAGCTTGTACCGACGACTACCAAGAGTTGGCACTCGCCATTGACGAGCAGCCCAATAAGACGCAGCCTTTCCAGTGGACTCGTGCCGAGGACGTAGAGACGCGAAGCCAGTTCATTCGTAACTTCGGGGTTGGCTACTCCTACGATGCCGTGCGCGGCACCTTCTGCAACTGGGAGGACATCCGCTGCCAGGTGGTGAACCGCGCCCGGGTACAAGAGCTGCAGGAGCGCTCCGGCGAACAGTTGCTGGTGGTAATGCCTACCAACACGGTAAAGACATCGGGGAAATACAACTACTCCATGCGTGATTACGTAGCTGCCATTCATCTCGACACCAAGGAAGAACTTGACCTGGGGCTCTACACCAATACAAAGCGCAAACGACAGGACTTCCTGGAGGACGGCGTGCAGGAAATGTTCTACTACACCCTCGACGAGGAGATAGTGAAGGTGAATGCCTTTATTTCCAGTGCTAACATCATCTCTCAGTATGAGCGGGGCAACAAGAACCTCCTCACGCTGAGTTTCATCAACTCCGTAAAGCACCTGCTGGAGACCGACGAAGATGACATTGCTGCCGTAGACTCCTTCCTCAACGTGTGGGGAACCCACGTCATTGTGGAAGCTTGGTTGGGCGGGAAAATACGCGTGGATTTGATGAACGACATGTGGCGCTACAGCGACAAGGGCAGCAACGAGGAGATTACCACCGAGGAATTCGTGGGAGCATGTATTGGCAAGCAGGAGCACCGCGAGAACGATAAGGACTTCACCTGGCTGGAGCACAGCCGCCTGAACATTACCGCCATGGGTGGCGACCAGAGTACGCTGACTGGCTTGTTGGGCGAGCATGCCCCCGACGGCACACGCACTTTCAGCACTGACGGCATTGCAAAATGGCGCACATCCATCAAGTACGTCCCCGACGATGAGTTCCACTCCAACGTAGAGTTGGTCGACATGCGCGTGGTACCTATTTGGGAATTTGCCAACGCCATCAGCTTCGTTGCCGCACGTCGCATCAAGGCTGCCGCGCTGCAAGATGCCGCACTGCAACAACAGCTACTGGGCGACCGCAACTTCTTCGATGCGAAGTTCCCCATACGCTATACAAAGGCCAGCTGCCAATATCAGTCTTCTACAGGAAAGTGGACTTCCATCAACCGCACCGACAACGAAGCTGAACCGATGGTAGTGAACATCGTCAGCGGAGGACGCTATGTGGCAACCGTATGCCATGAGCGCATCAACGGTGTCAGCCTCTGGGTGTGCTACCCCATCTATGAGGGAAAGGTGAAGCTGGCCTGCGGACTGGGTGTCGACGATAACAACGTGGTCTATAAGGTGCGCTGGATCAACAACGCCGTTAGTGCCATACCCACCGAGCTGAAAGCTGAAGACGGTGTGTTCTACATCAACGGCGGCGAGGTAAAAGTAAGCCAGCAAGAATACTTGGAATACCCCCCAGCACAGGCTATCCCCTACATAGAGCTCAGCGGAGGCGTAACACCCAGCGGAGGCTATCAGAGCATAGGCTACAACGTGACTCGCAACGGTGCAGATTTCGAACTGTGGTTGCCCGAAGACCAGAAACCTAACAACATTGTGGGCTGGAGCTATGCTGACATCACCATCAACCATAAGAATCTCTACCGCCGCAACCCCAACTACCTGTACATCTACAATCAAAACGAGGTTAAGTGACCTTTTACCACTACGAATGGAGCAGATTAAAGGATATATGAAGTTCTGGGCAACATTCTACTTGATGTTCCTGACCTGCATGGTGCTGGCTGGCTGCCATGACGATGACGATGATAACGACCAGCCCACACCCGAGCCACCAGCCACGGAATGGAAGGTGAACATAGTGGGTGCGGATGCCGACGAGATGCCCATGCTCTCGCTGCAGGCCAGCTACGAGAGCCTGCTCGTGAACATTGAGGGCCGGGACGACAGCACGCAGACCGTACTGGTGAGTTCATCGGAAGAATGGCTACAGCTGGCCACCGACACACTGCCAGCCGACGGCATCGTAGTGTTTACTACTGCCACAAACAACGACGACCAACGGCGCATTGCCACCCTCACCTTCTGCGATGCCAGCGACCCCAGCCGGCAAGGCATCCTGCAGGTAGCCCAACTCTCGCGTGCCGACAGCGACACCAACGGCAGCCCCCGCGACCAGCTCTTCATAGGCTACGGCTACGACATCTTCAAGGCTCTTGAAGATCCCATGGCCGTGCGCACCTTGCAGCCTGTACTTGACTATGAAGACCTGATAACGAAGGGCGGAGCCGGCACCTACCAGATAATTTCCGACTGCCACCTCTCGCAGACAAAGACGGAATACGTGGCATCGAACGAAATCACCGCCTTTGGCAAAGACCTTTCTGCCCAGCAGACACGCGATGACGAATACGAATTTGAAGGCTGCGTGCAGAACTGCCAGACTGCTCTCAGCCTGGTGGAAAACTCCAATGGCCTGCTCTACCAGCATAATTTGGGCCATGGCACACTGTCGAAGACCGTGGCGGCCCGCGTACTCGACCGTGCCGCCCTCATCGACTTGCAGCGGCGGGGACAGATGCCCTATCAGGCGGAGTTTGCCGAACGTCTGCGCAAAATACGCTACGACCTCAAGGGCGACCGGCAAAGGGAAGCCATTGAGAAGGTTGTCACCGACTATGGTACCCACGTCATCATCGAAGTAGACCTGGGAGGCCGCATAGACTACACCTTCACCATGCAGAAAGCCACCTCGTTCAACTCTGAGGAGGAAATGAAGCAGGAGATAGAATACACGCTGGGCCGCATTGCCGACACCGATCGCACAACTTCGGTGAAGAGCACCTCGTCGGCAAAGTCGGCAGCTGGAGCCATCACCGTCAAAGGAGGAAGCGCCGATACCCGCCAGCGGCTGGAGAACGACATCAAGGGGCTGACACCCACAGGACAAATAGACCCCGCACACATCACCGACTGGTTAGCCACCATCGAGTTCAGCGACAACTACATCAACGACGAGAACCTTGAGGTAACACACTTCGAGATTATCCCCTTATGGGACATCGTACCCGATGACGTGCGGCTGGCGTTCCTCGATGTCATCATACACCGCGCAAAACGCAGCGACTGCCAGCTGCCCGCATCAGTACTGGGCACCGACATCTACGAGCTCACACCCCAGCGCGACAATGCACTCTTCGGATTTAAGAACCTGGCTAGCGATGCCACCCTCTGCCGCCTGCTCTACTACGAGAACGAGCCAGTGCTGCAGGTATGCTCAGAGTACGTGCCGAAGATACGCACCGACGAGCGCATCACCATAGCCTACCCCATCTATAAGCAGCACATACGCCTGAATCAGGGTCTCTTCATCGGCGACGGCATTCACCAACCGGCTTTCGTGGGCTTCAGCGGCTCCGACTGCTATGTGAATCCTATTTCCAGCATGAAGCCGGGCACCCTCATCGAGAAATTCTACTATGTCAACGGAAGCCTGCTACTTAATAACCCCACAGTGAGTAAAGACCTTACAGGAAAGAATCGCAGCGTACAGGATGACTACCTCTACCTCTACGGTGATAACGATGTCACGACGGCCACCCGACGGCATCCCATCGTAAAGCTGGGTTCGAAATTCTGGACGCGCCACGACATCAACCACCACATGTATTTTGCCAGCTCCTACACAGGCTCCAGTGCCGACCAGATGCAGGACGGCATTCTCTACACGCGCTTCGAGTGGGAGCCTAACAGCAAGTTCATGGGGTTTAACGCTTGGACGTGGGGCTACGAACCCAACACTTACTACAAAGCGAACACCAAATGGTACATGCCTTTCGCCGACGAGATACAGGAGCTGAACACTTACCTGGGCTTTAACCCCAAGGCCCTGTTCAAAGGGCAGGTGTCGGGATGGGACGCCGAGTTCAATGGCTACTACGGCCAGAGCGACTTGAAGAACGAGAACCGCCTCTTCTCCGGCGGGGCACGCGCCATGCACTACAAAGGCGAGATGAACGTCATCTGCTCACGCAACAACAGCACCGAGCGCAATGCCTGCATCTTAGTGCTACACCCCGACTACTCCATACAAATCATCGACGACACCTCCTTCCGCAACTCTTACCGTTACGAGTGGCGCAACAATTTCTACCCCGTCAGGGCCATACGTGGATTCATGTACGAATATCCCATGCTCACCACTATTAAAAAGAACTTCAAATAACTCAATTAAATTATGAAGAAATTTAACCTTCTACTCTTGGCCATGATGGCCTTTGGTCTGACCTGCTTCACTGCTTGCTCGGACGATGACGACAACAACGGCAACAGCACCGAGATTCCCGAAGGAAGCAACGACGAAGGTTCCGATGTCGAGGCTTCTGGCGACGAGGTTGATGAGCCGATGGACGACAACGGTGACGAGGCAGTAGAAGATCTCACTGGTGACAAGCTGCAGTTAGCCCTACAGCAGCAGGCAGTGGCCAATATTCTGCGTATCCTGGCCGATGTGCAGAAGGTTGAACTGCCACTACAGCAGTACGAACCGGTCTACGGTGTTGTGCTCGATGAGTCGAAACCCTATACACGCACAGTCTTCTGCCCATCTGTTGGTCAGGCAGAAGCTGCTTTCCAAGCCATCGTAGGCAACGTCGAGCTGCTCAAGACCACCGCCGACGGATTCTCCATTTCTTTACGAGACATACCATTGGCCGAAGACGGCACCAAGGTAACACTTGGCACAATGGCTTTCCACCGTGGCGACGGCATGCGTGAGATGGGAAGCATTGACGTCCACATTGCCTGTATCCCCCACCTCATACGTATCGAATTCCTGCCCCCCGAAGCCATGCCAGACAACGGGAGCGCCGACTCACCCTATCTGGTGGGCGACCTCATCTGGCTGCCCAAGGGCAACAGCAAGGGCTACTGCTCGGGCTACTATGTCTGCGTGCGTCAGTCCGTCTCGGGTTCAGGCGGCCTCTTGGTTCACATGTGCGAGGGCGAGCCAGGCGGTGATGAGACCATCAACCAAGACGGCGATCACCAGGGATGCTGGTTTCCTTACAATAAGAGCAAGGGTATGCCAACGGAATCGGGACACGTCGAAGCATATATCTCTTTCCTCATGACGGAGAAGACCTACGTGGACAACCTGAAATTCTATCTCAACGGGAAAATTCACGACCGGCAGCCTCAACCGGGCAAGGTTGGACACATCTTCCCCGGAGGTTTCAACAACGACAATGGATATGTCTACAAATCGAGCAACAGCAAGGGTGCACGCATCTTCTACAATTCTGACTATACCGACGAAAACTACTACTGGATTTTCGGAGGCACCTACCGCAGGTCTTGGTACTGGTGGGTGACGAACAACTGTACCTCCAATACCGACTGGTCGCAGTATATCACTTCCCACACCGCTGATTATTACAAGGACAACTGGTGGAATGATTTCATCAGTAATTGCAATCCCTTCACCATGAATGTCATCACGTTCAGGAACAACACCATCCCAGGCGCCATACTGGAATACAGCCCCTCCACACAGAACGTCACCTTTGAGAACGATGCAAAATTTGTCACGCAGAGCCACTTAGGCTGGGTCTATACCAGCAACAACCGTCTCTACGAAACTGTGAAGAAAGCCAGGGCAGCAGGACAGGAGCCCATTGGCATCGTGGTGTATGTGAACGACGGCTCGGACTTTGGCAACCGCGTGACAGAGAAAGATGGTGAAAACTATGGCCACGGTCTGGTACTCGCCCTGTCTAATTGTGCCGGCGACCCTGCCATGCGCTGGAATCCAGGCTCTGGCTCCATTGCACCCATCGACTATGAGTTCACGCAGTATGTGAACAAAGAGACTGGTGCAAAGACAGCACTCACCGACTTCGGCGGTTTAGAGAAGACGATGGCACTGAACATGGCTGGGTCGGAAGCCGCTCATAAAGCCCTCAACTTCCAAGTGGAAGCACCCAAGCCCTTTGCCACCTCGTGGTTCCTTCCCAGCGCAGCACAGTGGCTCGCCATTCTCTGCAAACCAGGACTGGGTGGCATGCCCATGCCCTCCAATAGCGATGCCTTCCCCACCTACATGGAAAGCGGTACAAAGCAAGCTTTTGCAAACATCAATCAGCATTTGACCGGTTCAGGAGTCTACACCTTCGGAGGTTCTACCTACTGGTCGAGCTCCGCCTATTCCGACAAGATTGGCATCTACGTCACCGGCAATAATGGTGGCACTCGCCTGACCTACTGGAACGCCAGCAAGAAGGCCCACGTGAGACCCATTTTCGCCTTCTAACACATCGTTTACCCAAGAAACAAAGTCCTATATATACAATAAGGTAATAATGTCAGACCATTTAAAATAAACATCATGAAGAAAAACCTGATGAACTGAATGCTGACGGCCACGCTGCTGTTGGGCATCGGAACCTTCGGCACCGCCTGTAGCGATGACGATGATGACAAAGTAAACAACGAACAGCCGGCCGGTGGCGTGAGCACCCTCGACAACGACGAGGCCGATGCCGCCTGGCACTGGCTCAGCCAGCTGAGCAGCGTGGAGGCACTGAGCAACGACTGGGCAACGAAGACCTATGAGCCCACCGTGGGCGAGCCTTCGGAGCAGAACACAAACACCCGCATCGTGGTGGTTAGCGACCTCGACGAGGCCAAGGCGCTGTTTGCCAACCTGGCCGAGGTGAGGTGGGCTGCCTTATTGGCAAAGACGGCAATTTCTACGCCAACATGACCGCATGCGACATGTGCCATGTGGACCCCGTGGCACTCGTCGTCCACTATGGAAAGGCTGGCTCCGTGGAGGAAGGCACTTACTATACAGAGAACTTTGTCCGTCCGCTCATTGCGTTCTGATGCTTTTCACGGGAAGGCCTCCCAGAAAAAAATCTCACGTGAGAAATTTTTCTGGGAGGCCTTCCCGTAAAATTTTCTCACGTGAGATTTTTTCACGCGGAGCCGCCCCATGAAAACGCGAAGTAATAATATTTCTAAAAACCAGCTACTTTTTTGGAAAATTCAAGCAAAAAGTGTAACTTTGCAAGCAAAAACAATAAACCAAAGCATAATGACAAGAAGACTTATCTACCTGATGCTACTTGCAGCCACCTTAGTGGCCGGCTGCAAGAGCGACGACGATGACGAGCAGCCCGTGGTGGAAGCACCAAAGGACCCCACCGTGCAGGCCATGGTGGTGTTCGCCCCCGGCCAGCTGGGCGACAACGGCTATGCCGACCGCGTGATGAGCGGCATACACGGGCTGGAAGAGCTGAGCACCACTACGTTTGCCGACTCGCTCGACGTGGACTTCATCTCCGAGCAGTCGTTTGCCACCACGCAAGCCATGCTCAAGGCCTGGGTGGCCAACCCGAAGAACACCCTCTATGGCAATGAGTTCAGCCGCCGCCTGCTGGTGCTGACCGAGAGCTACATGCTGGGCTGGCTCACCGACGTGAAGGACCAACTGCGCTCCGGCGACGAGGTGCTGGTGCTGAAAACGTCGGCCGACGACATTGAGGCACAGACCAGCCTGGGACTGGGCAGCCGCCTGCACGGCATGAACATCTCGGCCGCCGACGCTGCCAGAAAATACTGCAACTTCATCACCAGCAAGATGCAGGAGAAGCGCTGGAGCATGGACGAGACGGGCGAGATGATGCAGTTCTGGATGTTCCGCCTCTACCCCGACTACGAGTACACCTATTGCGACAGCATCTACGAGGTGTTCGACGAGGTGCTGAACGCCTCGGGCGAGATTGACATGGTCGACACTCCCATCTCGCTGATGCAACACGAAGGACTCCACTCGTCCAGCAACCCCGAGGAAAGCTCCATGCAGGCCGCCTACGATGCTGCCGAAAACATGATGTACTACTCCACGGCCGGCTTCGGTTTCTGCTATGTCGACCTGGGAGCCGCCAACATGGGCTATGACTACTTTCTGCTCAACCAGGGACAGGACGAATACTACTCGCTGATGCTCGACGCCAAGCCCAACTTCCTGGGACGCTTCGTGGTGGAGCGCCTCTTCGGCAAGGCATTGGTTCAATGGGCCAAGGACTGGCTGATGCAGCCCGCCGCCAACATGCCCGCTCACACCCTGCACGGCCAGTGGGACGGCTACTGCACGAACACGGTGCCGGAGAGCTGAGGAGTTAAGAGTTAAGAGTTAAGAGTTAAGAGTTGAGAGTTGACTGATTAATGAAGAATTTAAGATGAACAAGATAAAAACCCTATTCGGATGTTTCGTCGTACTGGCAACCATGCTGGCCTGCAGCGACGACAAGGACGACAACAACACACCTCAAAACCCGCAGGCCGAGGTGACCGTCATCAACGTCGACGTGGTGCTGCCCAAGTCTATCCAGGACACGTGGCAGCAAACCATCGACTGGGCACTGGAAAACATTGCCAAGGCTCAGCGCTTAGAGGACAAACAGGTGAAGCTGAACCTGCGCTATCACGACGAGGACACAGAGAACCTCGACAACCTGGCCTATGCGCTGATGCAACCCGAGACGTCGGCCGACACCTGCCACGCCATCATAGGCCCCTACTACAGCGACCACGCCACCACCTTCCTCAGCTATGCCGCACGGACGCGCACGCCCGTGCTCATGCCTGCCTGCACCAACGGCGAGCTGCAGCGCATCAACGCCCGCAACACCTACGCCTGGTTCCTCACCGAGAGCGACATCACCCAGTGCGAGATTATGTTCTCGGCCATTCAGACCATGGGCGGCAAGAACGTGGCGCTGATCTACAGCGACGACAGCTACGGCAAGACCTTCTACGACTGGTTCAACTTCCTGGCCACCGAGAACGACCTGAACATCGTGGGTCAGGCCCAGGGCTACCAGAAGGGCGATGACCTGTATGAATACCTGCGCCAGACGGCCCAGGAGGCCAACGGCGGCAACACCATGCTCTGCCTGGCACTGTCAAACCCCGAGGACTACGTGGAAGTGGGCATGCAGGTGGAGAACTACATGGCCGACCCCGCTCCGGGTGCCGAGACCATCTACAACCTCATGTGTGCCGACAAGGCCCTGAGCGAGGAGGTGGTCTACAGCAACGACATGCCCAAGTTCGTAGGTCTCAGCCCCGTGGGTGCCATCAGCTACGGATTTCCACAGGACTATCGCGAGCGCTTCGGACGCCTGCCCTACAACGGCGAGGCCCAGCTCTACGACGCCCTCTGCCTCATCGCCTTTGGCGCCGCCCATCAGCTGAGCTCGCCCGACGCCTGTCTGGTGGACGACAAGCAGGTGGCCTATACCAGCAAGCCCTACGGCCCGGGCCTGACCGACTATATGCGCTCGGTGGTGGCCTCGTTCGACACGGGCGAGAACGCCGTGAACACGCTTTGGAACATCAACGGACTGAGCACTGCCTTCCACAAGCTGCTCGCCGGACAGGACACTGGCGGACTGCATGGTGCCTTGGGCGAACTGCTCTTCGACCAGGACAGCCGCACCAAGATTGTCACCACCAACTACATGGTGTGGACCGTGGACAATGAATACTACGAAGAAGGCGGCAAATCGTCGGTGCTCAACAAGCTGGTGCCCCTGTGCTATCTGAGCACCAGCGGCGGCTCGGGCAGTGTTTCCACCGCCAACATCTGGGAGAAGGACAAGCGCTGGCAGCAGGTGATGGAGACGATGGCCGGCACGGTGCACGAGCTTCCCGCCGTTACAGATCACTGGGCCGTGGTCATCAGCCCCAGTACCACCTGGGCCAACTATCGCCATCAGGCCGATGCCTTCGCCATGTACCAGACGCTGCGCCAGCACGGCTATGAAGACGACCACATCATCCTCATTGCCCAGGACAACCTGGCCAACGACTCGCGCAACAAGTTTCCCGGACAGATATTCGTAGAACGCAGCGACGACGCCAGCACCAGCGACATGCTGGTGAACTTCGACGTGCGCCAAAATGCCAAGGTGGACTATCACTTCGAGGACCTGACGCCCGACGACGTGGGCGACATCATGCTGGGCCGCCAGAGCGACCGCCTGCCCCACGTCATCCATCCCACGGCCACGAGCGACGTGCTGTTCTTCTGGAGCGGCCACGGCGGCAGCAGCGAGGGCCCCCTGTGGGGCAACGAGGATGCCGGCAGCTACTTTGGTGCCGAGCGCATCAAGGACATCGTCAGCCAGATGAACGAGTCCGACATGTATCGCCGCATGATGTTTGCCATTGAAACCTGCTTCAGCGGCAAGTGGGGCGAGGCCCTCACGGGACAACCCGACGTGATTGTGCTCACCGCCGCCAACGGCCGCGAGACGTCGAAGGCCGACGTGCACAACAGAGAGCTGGGCGTCTATCTGTCGAACGCCTTTGCACGCACCTTTCGCCAGTACGTGAACCAGAACAACAACATCACCCTGCGCGACCTCTACATCGAGCTGGCCAAGACCACCAACGGCAGCCATGTCAGCATCTACAACGAGAAGAACTATGGCTCGGTCTATACCAACACCATGCAGGAATACTTTCCTAAATGATGACTGCAACGCTCTTTGCGACAAAAAGACATGCTGAATCTCCGTTTTGTCGCAAAGAATGTCTGCTGTCGCAGCTTTTTGCAGAAAAAAGCCGACAATCTTTGCGCATCAAACAAAAAAAGACTATCTTTGCAAGCAAAATCAGAAAAGAATCACATAAAACTCAAGAACTATGAATAAGAACAAAACATTTAAATGGATGCTGATGGCTGCACTGACCGTGGGCCTGAGCATAAACTTCGCCGCCTGCTCAAGCGACGACGACGACGAGAACGAGAACGGAAAGCCCGATCCCATTGAGGAAACGACCAGCGAGGAAGAGATTGAAGGCACTTGCTTCAACATCCTCAGCATACTGTCGCAAGTGGGCGACGATCTGCCCAGCAACTGGAAGACGGCCACCTTTGAGGTGCTCGAAGGCAAGGTAACCGACGAGTCGAATCCCTTTGTGCGTACCGTTGTTGTAGAAAACCTGGCCGGCGCCGTGGAATACTACAACTCGCTGACCGGACAGAACATCACCACCTCTACCAAGAGCGACAAATGGAGCATGGAGGGCATCGGCAGCATGGAGTTTACAGCCGTGAACCAGAGCGACTGCTTCGCCACCATCGACGTGAACGTGAAGCAGCTGCCCCGTCTGCAGCAGCTGCGCCTGTCGCCGGCCTCGGCCATCGGCCTCAATGGCGCCTTCGACGGTGAGCCCTACTATCGCCTGGGCGACGTCATCCTCGACAAGGAGAACACCTACTGGGTGTGCGTGCGCCAGTGCTACAGCCCCGACGAGAACGACATCTCGCACTGGATTTCCTTCCAGATTATCCCTGGCAACCCCACCAACCTGCACTCGCTGACCAAGAGCGGCATGCAGACGCAGATGGTAGTCGACAAACTGGGCAACCAGCGTCCTGCCATGTGGTACGGCGCTCAGCTCATGGCTGCCCTCTCGCGCACCAGCGAATACATCTCCAAGCACCCCAATGGCATTCTCTCGAACGATAACGGACTGGGAGGCCTGAAGCCCGGTGCCATGCCCAACAATGAGCTGCAGCAGGTTTCGCAATACTGGGATCAGCTGGGCATCTGGGACAAGATCAAGCCCTCGGGCATGTCGGTTTCTGCCTTCAAGGATATGTTCAACAAGACGCTGACCTTTGCCTACAACAAATACAGGGTGGTGGAGAACATGGTTGAACAGCCCTACGTGCGCTACAGTGACCCCGCTAACTTCTACGTTGCCGATCCTACCTACGCCTACGCCTCATCGAACATGGTGAGCACGAGCATCGACATGGCTACATACGTCAACAACGGCACGGGTAACTTCAGTGCACTGGGCAACTCGGCCCTGGTGGTGCGCCACAAGAACGGCTTCAACTTCACGGGTGCCGTAGCCAAGGCCCTCAGCCCCACTGTTCCCATCAACAGCGTGACTACGGTCTACCGCTTCGCCGAACAGTAATGACAACAGCTTTTGCAGCCTGCAACACTACAGCTTGCAGGCTGCAAAAACGTTTTAGCGGCCTGCAAAACTAATCTCAGGGCCTGGAAAAAAGAATTAGCGGCCTGCAAAGAAAGCTTTGCAGGCCGCTAATATTGTTGCTCGATAAGGTTTACTGAGCAATGAGGGAGACGGCGAAGCCTCCGCCTGGGGCCTCTTGCAGCTTCAGCGTCTGGCCGGCCTTCACCACCTTCTTCGTGATGACGTAGGCCTGCGGGTTGGTCTCGTAGTGA
>ODAJ012180456.1_pt1 | contig 48478 bp, 45 predicted proteins | sample 1539241 | NCBI WGS metagenome assembly ODAJ01 (sample SAMN02144231, study PRJEB22623) | gut metagenome | biome: sheep rumen | host: Ovis aries | place: New Zealand | reverse complement strand
GCATAATGGACATATATGGTCAAGGGCTTCAACGAAGCATGGCGCAATTCTGGCCGGAAAGAATCCGAGATTTCTATTAGATATCAGTATCAGACATTTACGCGCTCATCCTCATTTTGCAACAGTCCCTCTTGCCGCACCAAAGCATGCTGCAAAAGTCAGAAACGATTGCCGCCGGGGGCGGAAAAGGAAAAGCGTTTGTATTTTTGTGCGCTTCATGATATGATATAAAAAGAATATCCTGTGCACACGACCAGCCGCCAAACACAGAAAGCCGCGCAGCCGCGCGGATGAGATAGGACTGAACGCGGACGGAGGGAAGCCTATGGAAGATATCAAGCTGTTGTCTCTGCTGGAAGAGGACAAGGAGCTGCTGCTGGAAAACCTCATCAAGGATCGCAGACCTGAGGCTGCGCAGACGGCGCTGGAGACGGAGATCAACCGCATCCTCTACCGCTTTTGCGAGGCCTGCCCGGATGAGGCGCTCAACAGCCGCGCTCAGGCGATCCTCGCCACACTGAAGGGAGCTGTGCCGCTGCTCGGCACGGTGGACGATGTGGAGGAGTGGCAGCGCAGCACAGCGGCGCAGGAAAAGGAGAAGAAGCTCCGCCCGCTGGCGCTCGTGCTGGCTGTCGTCGGCCTTGGCCTCGTGCTTGCCGCGGTGCTGGTGCTGATGAAGCAGGGAGAGGGCGGCCTCACGCTGCCGCTGCTTGCCCCGCCGCTGCTCGGCGCGGTCTGCCTGTTTTTGGGCGGCATGTGGCTGATCCGGCGCAAAAAACGCAAGGCCGCGGATGAGATCAAGCGAGAATTCCACGTTAACCCCGCCGCGATCTATCGCGCGCTGCAGGGCGTGCTGATGGCGGCCGACAAGGACCTCAAGGAAGCCGCCGAGCTTGCCCGGCTCGAAAAGCAGCGCGAGGAGAGCGCGGCCTCCACGCTCAGCACGGATGAGACGGAGCTCTTCGCCGGCCTGCTCGAAGCTGCCTACGCCCGCCGCGGTGCCTCGGACGGGGCGGACGCGGAGGAGATCATCGCGAACATCCGCTATTATCTGTACAAGCGCAATGTGGAGACGCTCGATTACAGCGGAGAAAAGGCGGCCTGGTTTGAATGCCTGCCGGCTCGCCGCTCCGGGACGATCCGCCCTGCGCTCGTTTCCGGGGGCAGACTGCTGAAGAAGGGTCTGGCCTCCGCAAAGGAGGGTTGAGACGATGGAACGCTATTTCGGCTTTGACCTCGGCGACGCGGAGAGCGCCGTCGCACGCCTGACGCGGACGGAGCAGGCGGCGCCCGAGGTACTGCCCATCAAGGATGCGCGCAGCTTCGTCACGGCCTATGCCCGCCTCATGAACGGCGAGCTGCTGATCGGCGAGAGCGCCTGCTACAATACCAGCGCCGTGCACCGCAGCGTGCGCTTCAAGAGCCGCTTCCTCTCGGATCCCGAGAGCGAAAAAGACGTCAAGTGCTTTGCCGCAGGGGTGCTGGGCGAGCTCTATCAGAACGGCGACCTCGTCAAGGACGAGGACTGCTGCTTTTACATCGGCTGTCCCGCGGGCTGGGACAAGGCCGCGCGCGAGCGCTACCGGCACATCTTCCAGGAGACCGGCTATCCCCCCGCGCGCATCATTTCCGAGTCCCGCGCCGCGCTCATCAGCGCCTGCCAGTCCAAGCACCTGCAGGTCGGCTATGACATCCTCTCCCGGCCCGTCCTGGTGGTGGATATCGGTTCCTCCACGACGGACTTTGCCTACATCATGGGCGGCCAGGAGGTCGAGCTGCAGACCGCGGGCGAGGTGTATCTCGGCGGCGGCATCATGGACGAGATCCTGCTGGAGAAATGCGTGCGCGCCAGCCCCGATGAGAAGCGCATCCGCCGCATCTTCGAGCAGAGCCCCGCCTGGAAGAATTACTGCGACTTCGCCGCCCGCCGCCTCAAGGAAAAATACTTCTCCGACGAGGCCTACTGGCAGCTTAACGACTGCTGCAAGACCGTGCAGATCCTCTACGACGAGCCGGTCAAGCTCACGCTGCGCATCGACGCGCAGACCGCCGAGGATATGCTGCTCAAGGGCGTGCGCCAGCTCGGCGGGCGTTCCTTCCGGGACGTGTTCTGCCGCTCGCTGCGCGAGGTGCGCGAGAAGATCCAGGGCTCCGCACCGGAGCTGCTGTTTTTGACCGGCGGCGTCTCCAAGCTGCATGACATCCGCGACTGGTGCGCCGACGTCTTCCCTGAGGCGGTGGTCATCGCGGGCGCGGAGCCGGAGTTCTCCGTGGCACGCGGGCTGGCCTGGAGCGGGCGCATCGACGCAGAGCTGCGGGAATTCCGCCGCGAGGTCGCGGATCTCACGGAGTCGAGCACGGTGGAGCGCATCGTCGGCCAGCACATCGACGAGCTCTATCATAAGATGGTTGACACGCTGGTCGAACCCCTTCTGCGCGAGGTGGCGCTCCCTGTGTTCGACCGCTGGCGCGCGGGAGAGATCCGCCGCCTGTCGGACATCGACGGCGTGATGCAGCGGGAGATAGAGCTTTGGCTTCGCTCCGACAAGACGCAGGAGCTGCTCGTCAAGCCCATCACCGAGTGGCTCAAGCCAGTGGCCTACGACGTGGAGGAGCACACCATGCCCATCTGCGTGCGCCATAACGTGCCCTACAAGGCCATGAGCCTCACGAGCTATCTGTCTCTCTCCGATATCAACATCCACATCGACGCGCGCGACGTCTTCGCCGTAGAGGAGATGACCTGGCTCATAAACGCCATCGTCTCCATCATCGTCGGCCTCATCTGCGGCGGCAGCGGCATCGCGCTCATCTCCGGCGGCATCACCGGCCTGCTCGCCGGCGCGGCAGCCTCGCTGCTCTTGCTGCTGCTGGGCAAAAAGCAGATGCAGAAGGCCTTCATGGATCTGGATCTGCCCGCGGCGATGCGGAAGATGTTCCCCGCCTCGCACTTTGAGGCGCGCATCGAGAAGCTCTCGTCCCAGATCAAGGCCAATTTCTACGAGAGCCTTGAGGAGGAGAAGAACGAGGAGATTACCACGCGCATGGTCTCCCAGGTCTCCCAGCAGATCGAGCAGTACCTCACCAAAATGGCGGAGATCGTGGAGATCCCGCTCGGATAATAAAACGAAAAAACAGCAAGCCCGCGTCCAAAGCGGGCTTGCTTCAAGCTGTCGACAAAATGTCTACAGCTTGAAAGGCAAAAATGGAAACTTCCGAAAAAGTTTCCATTTTTGCATATATTGAACGTGAAGAGGGGATTACCGTCCCCTCTTCACAATCTCCCCATGCAAAACGAACCATTGCCGCAAGGGTTTGTCTACAGTCTGCAGCAAGCCCGCGTCCAAAGACGCGGGCTTGCTTTCTGCTCCGTAAAGATTTTTCTGCGACGCTTGCTCAGGCGATGCGGAGGCCGCCGAGCCACACGCTCTCGCGCGAAAAGTCCTCCCCGCAGACGACGAAGTCCGCGAGCTTCCCGTCCTCGATAGAGCCGACGCGGTCAGCGCAGCCGAGCTCCCGCGCAGGGATGAGCGTGCAGGCGGTGACGGCGGTCTCCGCAGCGATGCCGCAGGAGAGCACGGTGAGGAAGCAGTCGTAGAGATTGGAGGCGGAGCCGGCAATGGTGCCGTCCGCGAGCGTGGCGAGGCGATCTTTAAGATAGACCTGCTGTCCGCCCAACTCATATTCGCCGTTGGGCATGCCGCAGCAGCGCAGCGAGTCGGAGATCACAGCGATGCGCCCCGGGAAGAGGCGGAAGGCCGCGCGGATGACGCTCGGGTGGATGTGCAGCCCGTCGCAGATCAGCTCCGCCACGACCTCGTCCCGCTCGGCGGCGGCGCCGATGACCCCGGGCTTGCGATGATGCAGCGGCGGCATGGCGTTGAACAGATGCGTCACATGCGAGGCGCCGGCGTCGAAGAGGCGGCAGGCGTCCTCATAGGAGGCATCCGTGTGCGCGACGGAGACCTTGGCCAGCGCTTTTGCCTTCCGTGCGAATTCCTCTGCGCCGGCGAGCTCCGGCGCGAGGTCTACGAGCTTCACAATGCCGCCGCTTTCCCGCTGGAGGCGCGCAAAGGCCTCAAAGTCGGGCAGGCGGAGGTAGGCGCCGTTCTGCGCGCCCTTTTTCTTCTCGGAGAAGAACGGCCCCTCCATGTTGACGCCCATCACGCGCGCGCAGTCCTCCGGCCGCTCATCGGCCAGGGCGCGCGCCGTCGCAAAGGCCTTCGCCAGCACCTCGTAGGGCAGGGTCATGGAGGTCGGCGCGAAGGAGGTCACGCCGTGCAGGGCGCTGTAGCGAGCCATGGTTTTGAGCCCCTCGAGCTCGCCGTCGGAAAAATCCGCGCCGCTGTTGCCGTGGGTGTGAATGTCGATCAGGCCGGGGATCACGCGCGCGCCGCGCAGATCCAAGCCCTCGCCCGCAGGCTCGGGGTCAGGGCAGACGGACTGAAAACGCCCGTCCTCCACGCGGAAGCTCCCGGGTATAAAATGCCCCTGATAGAACAGCTTTGCCCGTTTGAACAGCATGCTTCTCTCCTCCTCCGGCTGTCGGCGCAGATCCGCCGCAGCCCTGTTGAGCGGGCCGGGCGCGCGCCGCCCGACGTCGCCCTTATTATAAAATTGCCGGGAATGTTTGTCAACGCTGCGGCCGGGAGGGGAGAGGGGCAGTTCTTGGCCTTTTTTGCCGCCCGTGGTGAAGTTGCCGCAGGCGAGTGACAGAGACGCAAAAGGATGCTATAATACAGTCATGAACGGTATGCCATCTGCATACGAAGCGCCCGCCTGGGCTGGCGCGGATCAGGAGGAACAGAGATGAATACACGCGGTATCGAATGTGAGATCCGGAACCGTCCGGAGCTCGACCCCGGCTTTCTTCCGCTGCAGCGCTTCAACGAGGCTTTCCTCAGGACGGCACGCGTCCCTGTCGGCATTGCCCTGGAGCGCGCGGACGGTCAGATGGCCGCGGTGAATACCTTCATACACGGTACGGAGGCTATGCGCGAGGCGGATCGCTATTATATCGACCGCCTGGTGAAGACGCTGCTCTGGATGAAAGGCGGCTTCCGCATCTATGTGCAGGGTTCCGGGGAGCTGGTCGAGTTCCTTCGGGAGACTTACTGCAGGGGCGGCGCGCGGGAATTCGACTCCGATTTCATGGCGCGGGTCTATGAGCGCCCCTTTGAGGTCGTGGCAGTGGAGAAGCTGCCGGAGCCGAAGGATGAGCCGAAGGCCATCGGCGGCCACCGCGACGGCTGCCGCATCGGCTTTGACGCCGGCGGGAGCGACCGCAAGGTCTCCGCGGTGATCGACGGCGAGCCTGTCTACTCCGAGGAGGTCGTGTGGTTCCCAAAGACTACGGCCGACCCGGACTACCACTATGCCGGCATCGTCGCGGCGCTCAGGAGCGCGGCGGCGCATCTGCCGCGGGTGGACGCCGTGGGCGTCTCCTCCGCGGGCATCTATATCAACAACCGAACCATGACGGCCTCCCTCTTCCTCAAGGTGCCGCCTGAGCTCTACGAGGAAAAGGTCAAGGATATCTATATCCGCGCCATCCGGGACACCTTCGGTGACCTGCCCTTCTCCGTCGTCAACGACGGGGACGTGACCGCGCTCGCCGGCGCGATGAGTCTTGGCTGCCAAAACATCCTCGGTATCGCCATGGGTACCAGCGAGGCCGCCGGCTATGTCGACGCCGAGGGGCGCATCACCGGCTGGCTCAATGAGCTGGCCTTTGTGCCGGTGGACGCCAATCCCGAGGCGATGCGGGATGAGTGGAGCGGGGACATCGGCTGCGGCGTCAAGTATTTCTCGCAGGACGGGGTCATCAAGCTCGCGCCCCGCGCCGGGATCGCGCTGGAGGAGGCGCTCTCGCCCGCGGAAAAGCTCAAGGTCGTGCAGGGACTGATGGAGCACGGCGACGAGCGCGCCGCCGCCGTCTTCCGCAGTATTGGCTGCTGCCTCGCCCACAGCCTCGCCTATTATTACGAGCTCTACGCCTTTACCACTGTGCTGCTGCTCGGGCGCGTGATGTCCGGCAGGGGCGGGGATGCGCTGCTCGCGGAGTGCCGCAGGGTGCTGGCGGACGAGTATCCCGCGCTGCCGATCCGCCTCGCGCTGCCGGACGAGAGCTTCCGGCGTGTCGGGCAGTCCGCCGTCGCGGCCTCATTGCCGGAGATCGGCTGACAGACGCGTATACGACAGATAAAACGATAATGAGCATCGGGCGAATGATTCTTTCAATCATTCGCCCGATGCCCATCGCAATAAGTATATGGCAAAACAGCCGTGCGGCGAAAAGCTGTCTGGCTTCTCGCCATCATATAATCATGATCCGCCGCTCCACAGGAGCGGCGGATCGTTTTGCGCGTAACAGGGGAGAGCGAGTTGGGCGGCTGTCCCGCGGGTCATTTTTCCGCCCGGCTCGGGAGGCGGCCCAGCATGACCTGCGAGAGCGAGCGTTCCGCGCAGGCGCGCAGGGCGGACTGCAGCAGAGCCCGGCGCGCGGCCTCCTCGGTCTCACAGGAGCGAAAGGCCTCCTCGGTCTCGCCCGCGGCGGAGAGGTTGGCTCGTTCAAACATCTCGCAGATCCCGTCGTAGAGCGCGCTCCCGTTTTCGGAGGCGAGCTCGGCGACCATCAGATCCCGAATATCGCCGATCGAGAGAATGGGCTTCAGAATGCAGATCACGATCAGCATCGCCAGCTGGCTGCGGTAATACTTCTTGCGTACCGGCGCCGGGATCGCACCCATTTTCACATAGTTGTTGACCATCGAGGCGGTCAGCTTCCTGGCGTTCTGCACGTCATAGTGCTCGAGCCGGCTGTCCACAAAGCCCAGCACCTGGTCGAGATAGAGCCCGAAGTCAGGCAGCTCACTCCAGCGCGGCAGATGCAGCTGCTGCGCGCTCTCATACAGACCCTCTGTCAGCTCGGCGTTCATGCCTGTTCCTCCCCGTTCAAAAGCTTCTGCGTTTAGTTTAGCATAAGGAGTCCCGGTTTTCAAGAAATATAGACATTGTTCATAAATCCGTAACAAACAGTGAATGATAATATGTTATCTTGTTATCGAAACCAGATAACGGAGTGATAAAAATGACGATTCATTTACTCGGAGACTCGGTATTGAAGGGTGTAACGCTCCGGGAGGATCGCTATGTCCTCTATCGGGAGGCGGAGAGACGCTTTTCTGAGAGAACCGGCACCAGGGTCGATAACCTGTGCCGCATGGGCTGCACGACAGATAAGGCGATCAAATCGCAGCTGGATCGCCTGCACCCGGCGGAGAACGGAAAGGATCTGGTACTGATTGAATACGGCGGGAATGACTGCGACTACAACTGGCAGGAGATCTCCGATGACCCGGAGGCCGGGCATCTCTGCCATGTGCCGCCGGAGCGCTTCGGAGAGAACTACCGCAGCATCATCCGCGGTGTGCGGGAAAAAGGCGCGATCCCTGCAGTGGTCTCGCTGCTTCCCATCGAGCCGGAGCGCTATTTCCGCTGGTTTTGCCGCGACGGAGTCGTACCTGAGCGCGTGCTTCGCTGGCTCAGCGAAGTCAATGTCATCTACCGCTGGCAGGAGCTCTACTCCCATATGGCGGATTCCATTGCCCGCGAGGAGGGCGTGCCCGTCCTCGACCTGCGCAGCGTCTTCCTCGGTATCCACAATTTCGGCGATTATCTCTGTGCCGACGGTATTCACCCAACCGTTCAGGGACACGAGATGATCTGGGACAGTATCGAGAAAAAGCTCTGCGCCCTGGCGGATTCCTGAACATATTGCTCCGCCAAGTCATTATTCTAATGCAAACAGAAGCACCGGCCAAGTCCTTTTGTGACCTGACCGGTGCTTCTGTTATTCCGCGCTGTTTTGCAGCGCGCCCTTTTGCTGTGGATTGAAAGGATCCTCCCGCGCTTACAGGAATTTGTCGATGGCCTCGTTGAGCGAAGCGAGCTGCGCCGCAGCGTCCGCGCCGTCGTCAGAGACACAGTGCTCCATGTGATCCTTGAGGATGACCTTCGCCGTGCTGCTCAGCGCAGAGCGCACCGCGGCAAGCTGCACCAGGACCTCCGTGCAGTCACGCCCGTCCTCCACCATACGCTTGACGGACTCCAGATGCCCGATTGCGCGCGAGAGGCGGTTTATGACGGATTTCGTCTGTGTGTGGACATGCCCGTGGGCGTGTCCGTGGTCGTGCTCGTGGTCATGCTCGTGAGAGACGACATGGGCGTGGAGGTGCCCGTCGCCGTGATCGTGATAATAGACTTCCTCTTCGGGAAGATGTTCGTCGTGTTCGTGCATTGCGCTCACCTGTGCTTAACGGGGTTTTTCGATATTCTACCGCATTTTTCGGCAAATCGCAACCCCCGGAGGGGGATATGTTTCAGTGCGCGTATTCCTGAACCCAACTGTCAAGGACGCGCCGCGCGCGGAGCCTTGCAAGGCCGGAGCAATCCAGCAGGAGACTGTCCGGATCCGCCTTGAGCGTGCGGCGGATCTGCTCGCCGTACAGCGTGTACTTTTCGCCCAGGCCGAGCGAGCGGCGCAGCTGCTCCGCCTCCCGCGGCGAGAGCAGCACGGCGAGCAGCGGAAGCTCTGCATTTAACAGCTCCGCAAGCGCGTCGCGGTACTGCGGGATCAGCAGGTCGAAGCCGCCTGTGAAGTCCAGCACCGCAAAGGGATAATACGGCGCCTCGCGCAGAAGCCGCGCGCCGTCGCCGCGGAAGACCTCGTTATCGGTATGCTCGCCCGCTGCGCTGCGCGTGAGGAAGCGCAGCGGCTCGAAGCCATCCGCCCCCGCCGCGCCGGCGGCAGGGATCAGAGAGAGGCCGCTTTCCTCTCTCAGCGTCACGAAGCCGCCCGCCTCCATCATGCGCGCGCCGAGCGCTTCACGGAGCATCTGCGCGCAAACCGCGCTCTCCGCTCCGGTCAAAAACAGGTGCCGCTGCATCCGTTATCCCTTCCTTGTCCTCTGCCGGAACCCTCCGGCGGATCTTTTCTGCGCTGAAACGGCGTCGAGCCCACGGAGATCCGGGGGCTCTGCTGCTTAATTGATGGGTACGAGTTTCCCCTGCACGACATAGCGCGCGTCCCAATACTCGTAGGAGCAGGTGGAGAGCGTGACGACCTTGTCGTTCATCCCAACGCTCACATTGCTCGCAAAATCGGACTGGGAGCGCATCTTCTCCGCCCAGGCGGCGAAGTCCTCTCCGCTGCCGAAAACGAGCTTGTAAGTGTCGGAGTCCGCGTCGCAGACGTAGCCGGCGAAGACCTCAATGCGGAAATTCCCGCCTGGCGTGTTGAGATAGAGTGTAGGATGCTCGTCGTAATAGCTCTGATAGCGGTAGTTGCGGAGACTGGCAAACATCGAGCCGTCGTTCATATGGTGCCCGTAGAGGATGGTGTTGTGATCGGAGAAGTCGGACGTGTTTTTGCAGTCGGCAAAGATAGAGCCGCCTGCGGAATAGCTGCCGTCGATGAAGCGGTGGAGATAGTAGTCGTTATCCGAGGCCTGCACGACGGGGTAGTTGATCACGGTGTTCTCCTGCCAGATCCAGGCGACGACCTCGGGTCCGGTCTGCCTCAGCTCCGCGAAGTTGACCTGGATGGGGGAAGATTCCTCCCCGGCGCGCGGGTCGCTCATGGAAGTCGGCGTGTTGTTGCCGGTGTCGTCGCGGCGCTGGGTGTAGCGCCCGCTCACGCCGTTATACTGTTCCTCGGCGATCTTGTACTCCCGCAGCGTGGTGAAGAGCTTCCAGCCACTGAACAGGAACACGCCGGAAAGAACGGCGATCAGGACCAGCAGCACAGTGCGCAGCGCGCTGTTTTTCCGTGATCTCCTGGTTTTCTTGGATTTCATGGGAGCCTCCTTGGTGAGTTTCGTCTGACAGTATACACCATATCTTTGCAAAAGAAAAGTGAAGAAGTATTAAGAAACGCTCCGCCGGCGGGAGATCCCGCAAATCGGCTTCGGCAGTTGACGGCGGGCGGAGAAGACGCTAAAATGAACACAGCAGGAAAGCATCCGCAGCAGCGCTGTCAAACGCGGCGGCGCAGACGGATCCAAATCCGATATAAACCAGGAGGTCCCGATATGATCCATTCATCCGTACAGGACGGAAACTGGACCCTCGAGGCGGGCGGGGAGCTGCTCGCGCAGCACAGCGCCGCGCAGCCTTTTGCGACCGTCATCCGCCGCGAGAAGACCTATACCGCGAACCGCGGCACCTATAAAGAGGAGGTGCGCGAGGTCGAGCGCATGGCGCTCAGCGAGCTGCGCCGCGAAGGGGACAGGCTCGTGTTCTCCGCCGGCGGCCATGAGCTGACCGTGCGTGTGGAGGAAATCGAGAAGGGTGCGCGCCTTGCGCTGCAGGGCGAGGCGGGGCTGGCATACGAATTCCGCCTCCCCGCGCCGGAGGGCGAAGCCGTGTTCGGCGGCGGCGAGCAGTACCGCCAGGTAAATCTGCGCGGCGAGACGGTCAAGAACTTCGTCTCGGAGCACATCAAGGCCTCGACCATCGTGGAAAAGGCGCTGCTTCCGCGCGCCCTCTATCGGGAGAAGCCCCACGCTTCCATCGGCAGCTACGCCCCCATGCCCGTCTTCGTAACGGATCGCGGGCGCCTGATCCGCTTTGAAACAGACTCCGACGGCGCCTCCACCTTTGATGAGGATTGCTTCCGTTTCGAGTTTGACGCCTGCCCGCGTTCTCTGACGCTGCAGAAGGGGAGCAGCTTCTCCGAGCTTTCGCTGCTGCTGGCCGAGGAGATCCCGAACCGCATGTATTTGCCGGACTGGGCACTCGACGGCATGATCCTCTCCGTCCAGGGCGGTACGCAGAAGATCCTCGACAAGACCTTTGCCATGCTCGATGCGGGCGCGAAGATCGCAGGCGTCTGGAGCCAGGACTGGTCGGGCTGCAACCGCACGGTCATGGGCTACCAGGTCTGGTGGAACTGGGAGGCGGACGCGGAGCTCTATCCCGACCTGCGCGGCGCGATCCAGAAGCTCAACGCGCGCGGCGTCAAATTCCTCGCCTACATCAACCCCTATCTCGTCAAGGACAGCCGACTGTACGGCTTCTGCAAGGACAGGGGCTACCTCATCACGAAGCAGGACGGCAGCATCTATCACATCAAATCCACGACCTTTGACGCCGGCATGCTCGACCTCACGAACCCGGAAGCTGTGCGCTACATCAAGGATGTGCTCATCAAACAGAACATGCTCGAGCTCGGCGTCTCCGGCTGGATGGCGGACTTCGGGGAATACCTCCCGGTAGACTGCGTGCTGCACGACGGTGACCCGCGCGAACTGCACAACCGCTGGCCGGTGCTCTGGGCGAAGCTCAACCGCGAGGCCATTGAGGAGGCCGGGCGCGAGAGGGACGTGTTCTTCTTCACCCGCTCGGGCTATGCAGGGATCCAGAGCTACGCCCCCGCCATGTGGAACGGTGACCAGCACACCGACACCACGAAGGACTACGGCATGCCCTGCGTGATGCCCGCGAGCTTCTCCCTCGGCTTCTCCGGCGTCCCGCTGATCCACTGCGACGCGGGCGGCTTCTTCTCCTTCGGCAAGCTCAAGCGCGACGGAGAGCTGTTCACGCGCTGGATGGAAATGTGCGCGTTCTCGCTGCTGATGCGCAGCCATGAGTCCATCCGCCCCTGGGCCAACGCCCAGTTTGACGCCGAGGGCGTCACGGAGCACACGGTCGAGCTCACGCGCGTGCATGCGGCGCTGCGCCCCTACCTCGAGCGCTGCCTTGCGCAGGCAAAGCAGGGGCTGCCCGCGCTGCGCCCGGACTTCTGGGAGGAGATGGACTACGGGAAGAGCCGGGATGCATATGCCTACTTCCTCGGCGATGAGCTCTTCGTCTGCCCGGTGATCCGCCGCGGCGCGAACAAGCGCAGAGTGGAGCTGCCGAAGGGCGAATGGGTGCATTTCTGGACGGGAAAGGAATACAAGGGCGGCAGAGCCTATACTGTGCCGGCCCCGCTTGGGCGGCTTCCGGTTTTCTACCGCAGGAACGGCGCCTTTGCCGAGGTCTTCCGTACCGCTGCCGGTCGATAATGCGCGGCGGGATACAAGAGAAGAACAAGCAAGTATTTACATAATTAAATTAACATAATAAAGTAAACATAATCAAGTTAACATAATACAATTATAACCACCGGTTCACCGGTGGTTATAATTGTATGAGTGCAGACGTCGGAACGCTCCTGCGAAGCGCGCCATGCCGCTCCTGTCATATGGACTTCCCCTGTCGGAATATGCTGAAAACGCCGGAATGAAGAAAATGACTGGCGCGCTGCGCCGAAAGGAGCGAAGCATGATCTCGTCTGCGTTTTTGCTGCTGATGGACAGTCTCTGGCTGTTTTTGCGTATTTCTCCGGGGGATTCCTTTCCGCGCCCGCTGAGCAAAAAAGAAGAGGAGGCTGTGCTCGCCGCCTGGGAGGCGGGCGACCTCGAGGCGCGCAACACACTCGTGGAGCACAATCTCCGCCTTGTCGCGCATATCGTGAAGAAATACTATGCGCAGAACGAGGAGGTGGACGATCTCATCTCCATCGGCACTGTGGGTCTCATCAAGGGCGTCAACACCTATCGGCGCGACAAGGGCGTGAAGCTGGCCTCCTATGTGAGCCGCTGCATCGAAAATGAGATCCTCATGAATTTCCGGAGCGGGAAAAAGCTCGCCGAGCAGATGAGCCTCTCCGAAGCGCTGGACGCCGACGGCGAGGAGGACGGCGGCCTCTCCATCCTGGACGTTCTGGCGGCGGAGGACGATCTGACCGAGCGCGTCGGCACAGCCGACCTCTGCAGGCGCCTGCGCGAATGCGTGGACACGGCGCTCGACGGGCGGGAGCGGGAGATCATCCGCCTGCGCTACGGACTCGGCGGGGGCCGACCGCTCACCCAGCGGGAGACCGCAGAGCGCTTTTCCATCAGCCGCAGCTATGTCTCGCGCATCGAGAAAAAGGCGCTCGGAAAACTCCGCGCCGCCCTGGGGGAAGACTGGCGCTGAGGCATTCGGCAGGCGGTATGCCTCCCTGCGGCGGGGATACTTGAATTGTTCATAAAACTCTGCTATAATCCTCTTTCAGGCAGGTGATACCATGAGCGAAAAGAATAAAAAAAGAACGCTCTGGCTTTTGGGCATGGCCGGACTGTGCATGCTGCTCTATGCGATCGTGGCTTCCCGCGTCAACGCGACGACGGACGTGATCCTCGGCGGCTCGGACGGCGCATATGTCCACAGCGACAGCGTGCATTTTACCGATACGGAGGCCACCGAGACCCCGGAGCCCACGGAGGACATCTGGCCAGATATCGACATCAACCTTCCGCAGTACTCGATGGTCAACAACGACCGTCTGCTCTCCTCGAGCTACGCGCCGGACGTCGCCCAGATTCCGAACACCTATATGATGTTTGACGCCGCCGCGCTGCCGCATCTGGAGGCGCTGGTGCAGGGGCTCAAGGATGCGGGCTTCACCGTCTACATCGGCGGCGCTTACCGCTCCTACTCCTATCAGAAGGAGCGCTTCGACGGCAAGTGCTACAACATTGCCTGCGAGATGGGGCTGGATAAGGTCGCGGAGAAAAAGGATGTGGAGGTCTGGCTGCTGGATGAATACCAGGAGGCCGTGCAGAAGGCAAAGCTCTACACCATGCAGCCCGGCAGCAGCGAGCATCAGCTCGGGCTCGCGGTCGATCTCTATGACAAGATGTACTACGCCCAGGTCTATGAGGACATGAACCAGAAGTTCTACGCCTGGCTGGACGAACACTGCGCTGAATACGGCTTTATCAAGCGCTATCCCACTCGCAAGCTGCTGCTCACCGGCTGGGATGAGCCCTGGCACTACCGCTATGTCGGCGTGGAGGCCGCGACCTTCATCATGGAGAACAATCTCTGTTTCGAGGAATTCTACGCCCACTATGTACCGGACTTCGAGTACTGAGGGCCGCAATCGATCAGCATGACACGCCAAACGGGAAGCTTTCGCAAAGCTTCCCGTTTGGTGTTCCCCGGCTGCTGAGAGGGAAGAGCGGCGGCGTTCTCCTTCTTCTGCGGGAATAGCTCTACATCTGATGCGGAAAGATTGCAAAAAGCACTTGCAAAACACACAATATAGTGCTATACTCGCATGGTAAGTGAGATGGTATTGTCAGAGTGGGTTGCAGCCCACTCTTTTTTCGGGGCTTTTTCCCGGCACAATGATCTCTCGGCTCCTGCGGGAGGGAGGAATATACATGAGCAAGATCACCGAACAGGTGTATGCGATGGCCAAGCCCGTCGTGGAGGAAGAGGGCTGCACGCTGTGGGACGTGGAGTACGTCCGCGAGGCGGGTACCTGGTACCTCCGCCTGCTGCTCGACAAGGAGGGCGGCCTCAGCATAGACGACTGCGAGCGGATTTCCCGCCGCGTTGATCCCATGCTGGACGAGGCGGATCCTGTCCCCACGAGCTATGTTTTTGAAGTCGGTTCCGCCGGCGCGGAGCGCGAGCTCAAGCGCCCGTCGGACTTTGAGCAGTTTCTCGGCCACGAGGTCGAGATCCGGCTCTACCAGCCGCGCGACGGCCGCAAGGCCTTTGTCGGCACGCTTAAGGCGCGCGATGAGGACGGCGTAACGATCCTCTGCGGCAAAGACGAGATCCGCTTCCCCTCGGCGCAGGTCGCCGCGGTGAAGCTTCACGTATCCATATAAATCCGCATAAGGCAGAATGGAGTAGAAGAAAATGAACGCAGAATTTTTCCAGGCCATTGAGGACCTCGAGAAGGAAAAAGGCATTCCCCGCCTCTATATGTACGACAAGATCCGCCAGGCGATGCTCGCGGCCTTCCGCAAGGATCACCCCGAGAGCGAGGACAATGTTGAGGTTCTGGTGGAAGAGGATAAGAAGCGCATCGAGATGATCGTCACCAAGCAGGTCGTCAACGAGGTTGAGGATCCCGGCCATGAGATCAACATCGAGGCCGCCAAGAAGATTTCCCGCCGTGCCAAGATCGGCGATATGCTGCCGATCCCGGTCGATACCAAGAAGTTCGGCCGCATCGCCGCCCAGGCCGCCAAGCAGGTGGTCATCCAGGGCATCCGCGAGGCGGAGCGCGGCATCGTCTATGAGGAGTTCACCTCCAAGGAGCACGAGATCCTGACGGGCGTCGTGTCCCATGTCGATCCCCGCAACGGGAGCGTCGGCATCCGCATCTCCTCCAACAGCGAGTTTACCGAGGCCATGCTCTCCGCCGGCGAGCGCATCAAGGGCGAGGAGCTCCGTGAGGGCGACCGCATCAAGGTCTATGTCGTGGAAGTGCGCAACTCCACCCGCGGCCCCCAGGTGCTTATCAGCCGCACCCATCCCGGCCTCGTCAAGCGCCTCTTCGAGCTTGAGGTGCCAGAGATCTTCGACGGTACCGTTGAGATCAAGTCCATCGCCCGCGAGGCAGGCAGCCGCACCAAGATGGCCGTCTGGTCCGCGGATCCGGACGTCGATCCGATCGGCGCCTGCGTCGGCCCCAAGGGCGGGCGCGTGGCGAGCATCGTCAACGAGCTCGGCGGCGAGAAGATCGACATCGTGCGCTTCAGCGAGCAGCCTGAGGAGTACATTGCCGCGGCGCTGTCCCCGTCCGAGGTGCTGAGCGTCACCATGCTCGAGGACGGCAAGAGCTGCCGCGTGGTCGTGCCCGACTCGCAGCTCTCCCTCGCCATCGGCAAGGAGGGGCAGAACGCCCGCCTTGCCGCCAGACTCACCGGCTTCAAGATCGACATCAAGCCCGAGAGCGAGGCCGAGTGATCCCGCCGGCAGACGGGAAGACGATCCCTTCCTTTAGAGAGGAAGGCGAATAATAAGCAATAAGCAAAGGGGGCAGTTCGATGCAGAAAAAGATCCCCATGCGGCAATGCCTCGGCTGCCGCGAAATGAAACCGAAAAAAGAGCTGATCCGCGTGGTCCGTTCCCCAGAGGGGGAGATCACCCTGGACTTCCGCGGAAAAGCCAACGGGCGGGGCGCCTACCTGTGCCCGGACCCGGCCTGCCTCAAAAAGGCGATCAAGGCCAGGGCTCTGGAACGCGCCTTTTCCGCCCAGATCCCGGCGGAAGTTTATGAGGCGCTGGAGCGCCAGATGGAGGCCGGCCTATGACAGAGCGCCTGCTCAGGAACCTGGGATTGATGCGCAGGGCGAACGCCCTCTCCGTCGGGGAGGACAACACGGGCGCGGCCGCCCGCGCCGGGAAGGCAAAGCTCCTTCTCCTGGCGGCGGACGCGTCGGACAACGCCCGCAAGCGCGCAGAGAGTTTTTGCAGCGGCCGCGGCCTGCCGCTCGTTCCGCTCCCCTTTGAAAAGGCGGAACTGTCGGCGGCGCTGGGCCTTCCGGGCTGCTCCATGGCCGCCGTGACGGACATGGGCTTTGCGGCGGCGCTGCTGAGGCAGCTGCAGGAGCTGGACAACGAACGATACGGAGAGCTCGCCGAGCAGATGCGCCAGCGCGGATTGCAGCAGCGCGGCCGGCGGGCGGACCCGGCCAGGGAAAAGACCAGGAGCATCGGAAAAAGGAGGACAAAGGCATGAGTATGGTTAAATATAGAGTTCGCGAGGTGGCGAAGGATTTCGGCGTGGCGACGAAGGTCATCACCCAGATCCTGACCGACTATGCGAGCGCGCCGAAGAGCACCATGCAGGTTTTGGAGGATGCGGAGCTCGACCTCATCTTCGAGTACATGACCCAGCATAACCAGGCGGAGAGCCTGGAGGCGATCTTCAAGGCTGCGCCGGAGCCGAAGAAGGAGGAGCCCAAGAGCCCTGAGAAGGCCAGGACCGCACCCGAGGCGCAGGCCGCCGGCCAGAAGAGCGCCCCGGCCAAGCCCGCGGAAACGGGCGGCAGCGCGCAGCAGAGCGCCGCGCAGCAGTCCAGGCAGGAGAAGAAGGACAACAAGCCCTTCCAGCCGCGCAAGGTCGCCGAGAAGCGCGTGGTCGATACCCGCGGCGGCGCCGCAGTGAACATCGAGAAGTATAACGAAAAGTTCGACAATATCGCGGCCGAGAAGGTTGGCGGCAATATGCGCAGCGGCAAGAAGGAGAAGATCAACTCCAAGTCCAAGCAGCGCACGCCGCAGCAGGCCTCCAACAAGCGCCGCCAGGAGGAGCGCGACAAGATGCAGCGCCTCCAGCTCGAGATCGCCCGCAAGCAGCAGCTGAAGGTCGAGATCCCGGACGAGATCTCCGTGGGCGAGCTTGCCGTGCGCATGAAGAAGACCGCTTCCGAGGTCATCAAGCAGCTCATGAAGCTGGGCGTGTTTGCCTCGGTCAGCGAGATCATCGACTACGATACGGCCGCCCTCGTGGCGATGGAGCTCGGCTGCAAGGTCGAGAAGGAAGTCATCATGACGGTCGAGGAGCGCCTGATCGACGACAGCGCCGATAGGGAAGAGGATCTCATTCCCCGCGCCCCGGTCGTGGTGGTCATGGGCCACGTCGACCACGGCAAGACCTCCCTGCTCGACTATATCCGCCATGCCAACGTCGCCTCCGGCGAGGCTGGCGGCATCACGCAGCACATCGGCGCCTATACCGTGGAAATCAACGGCAGCCCCATCACCTTCCTCGACACTCCGGGCCACGAGGCCTTCACCACCATGCGCGCCCGCGGCGCCATGGTCACCGATATCGCCATCCTGGTCGTCGCGGCGGACGACGGCATCATGCCGCAGACCGTCGAGAGCATCAACCATGCGAAGGCCGCGAACATTCCCGTGGTCGTCGCCATCAACAAGATGGATAAGGTCGGCGCGAACCCCGAGCGCATCAAGCAGCAGCTCACCGAGTATGACCTCGTGAGCGAGGAGTGGGGCGGCGACACGATCGTGGTGCCCATCTCCGCCAAGACCGGCATGGGCATCGACAACCTGCTGGAGAACCTCGTGCTGCTCGCCGAGGTGCAGGAGCTCAAGGCCAATCCCAATCGCGCCGCGAAGGGCACCGTCATCGAAGCCCGACTCGACAAGGGCCGCGGCCCGATCATGACCGTTCTCGTTCAGAACGGCACTCTCAAGCTCGGCGATATCCTCATCGCCGGCACCAGCGTGGGCCGCGTGCGCACGATGATCAACGACAAGGGCCAGCGCGTCACCGAGGCCGGCCCCTCCACACCGGTGGAGATTTCCGGCATGGGCGAGGTTCCCAGCGCGGGCGACATCTTCAACGCCGTCGCCGACGAGCGCATGGCTCGAGAGCTGGCCGAGGAGCGCCGCATCACCATGTCCGCCAACGCCATGCCCGGTACCAAGAAGGTCAGCCTCGAGGACCTCTTCAGCCAGATCCAGGCGGGCGAGATGAAGACCCTGAACCTCATCGTCAAGGCCGATGTGCAGGGCTCCGCCGAAGCCGTCAAGGCCTCTCTGGAGAAGATCTCCAACGAGGAGGTGCGCGTCAAGGTCATCCACAGCGCCGTTGGCGCAATCAACGAGAGCGACGTAATGCTTGCGGCCACCTCCGGCGCGATCATCGTCGGCTTCAATGTCCGCCCGGATTCCGCCGCCCGCGAGAGCGCGACCCGCAGCAATGTCGATATCCGTCTGTACCGCGTCATTTATGACTGCATCAACGAGATCGAGGACGCCATGAAGGGCATGCTCGCTCCGAAGTACAAGGAGGCCATCATCGGCCATGCCGAGGTCCGCGAGACCTACAAGGTCTCCAAGGTCGGCACCGTCTGCGGCTGCTACTGCACCGACGGCAAGATCCAGCGCGGCTGCCAGGTGCGCGTCCTGCGCGACAACATCGTTATCCACGAGGGCGAGCTGGCTTCTCTGCGCCGCTTCAAGGACGACGTGAAGGAGGTCGCCTCCGGCTACGAGTGCGGCATGCAGATCGAGAAATTCAACGACATCAAGATCGGCGACGTCATCGAGTGCTTCGTCATGGAGCAGATCCAGGCCTGATCGCCGCCTGTGCAGCGCCGCTGGGGCGGCCCGAGAGTCCGTCGCAGCGGCAGCTGCCGCGCCCGGCCTCGGGCCGCCCTCCGCATTTTTCGTTTGATAAAACAGTATTGATGTGCCTGCACAGGCTGTCGGCTTGATTCAAGATTGAATTGGCACATCAATATCATCCGTTTGCTTCGGCTGTTGCCGAAAAGGAGCTTTCTTATGCCATCCAATAAACTTGCCAGAACCAACGACGACATCCAGTTTGTCCTCTCCAAGCTGATCCCCCAGGTCAAGGACCCGCGCGTGCAGCAGGGGATGATCAGCGTCACCCGCGTTGAGACCACGGGCGACCTCCGCTATGCGAAGGTCTGGCTCTCCGTGCTCGCTCTCGGCGGCAAAGAGGTCAACGAGAAGGAACTCAAAAAGGGCCTCAAATCCGCCGGCGGCTGGCTGCGCCATGAGCTCGGCCAGGCCATGAGCCTGCGCTATACGCCCGAACTCGTCTTTGAAATCGACCACAGCATCGCCTACGGCGCGCACATCAACGAGGTCATCAACTCTCTGGATATCAGCCATGAAGAGGATGAGAGCGATGAACGCTGAGTCGATCGCCGCGCTGCTGCGCAGCTGGGACAGCATTCTGCTCGTCACCCACCGCAACCCCGACGGGGACACGATGGGCAGCGGCGCAGCGCTCTGCAGTGCGCTGCGCCGCTGCGGGAAGACGGCGTATCTCTATCCCAACGCCCAGGTAACCGAGAAGCTGGGCGCCTTTGTCGCGCCCTATTTTGCCCCGCAGGACTTCGTCCCGCAGCATATCCTGTCCGTCGACGTGGCGGTAGAGAAGATGTTCGCCGACGGCTTCGCCGGCACGGTGGAGCTTGCCATCGATCACCACCCCTCCAACAGCCATTATGCGCCTGTCGAACTCATCGACTCGGCGCGCGCCTCCTGCGGGGAGATCGTCTACAGCGTGATCCTCGCGCTTTGCGGCGACGTCAGCCGGGAGGAGGCAGACCTCCTCTATATCGCGCTGTCTACCGACTGCGGCTGCTTCCAGTACGCCAATACCGACGCCCACGCGCTGCGCACGGCGGCGGAGCTGCTGGAGGCCGGCGCCGACAATGCCAGGCTCAATCTGCTCTTTTTCCGCAAGGTCTCGCCCGCGCGTCTCAAGCTCGAGGGCATGATCTATGACGGGATGCGCTTTTACAGGGACGGCAAGGTCGTCGTCGCCCTGGTGACGGACGAGATGCTCGCCGCCGCCGGCGCAAGCGAGGAGGACTGCGACGATCTCGCCGGCCTCGCCGGGCGCGCGGAGAGCGGCAGCGTGAGCATCACCATTCGCGACTACCCGGGCGGGGCCAGCAAGGTCTCCGTCCGTTCCGGCAGCAGCTTTGACAGCTGCGCCCTCTGCGCCCGCTTCGGCGGCGGCGGCCATAAGATGGCCGCGGGCTGCAACCTGCCCGTCCCGCCTGAACAGGCGCGGGAGCTGCTGCTTGCCGCCGTCAACGAAATGCTTGCATGAACGGGATTCTGCTTATTGACAAGCCCGCCGGCTGGACGAGCAGCGACGTGGTGATGAAGCTGCGCGGCATGCTCCGCGAACGTCGGATCGGCCATTCCGGGACGCTTGACCCCATGGCGACGGGTCTGCTCGTCGTCTTCGTCGGCCGCGCCACGCGCGCAGTCGAGTTCGCAGAGGCGCAGGAGAAGGAATACATCGGCACGCTCCGCCTCGGCGTCGTGACCGACACGCAGGATACGACGGGCACCATGCTCGGCGGCGAACCGCGCGAGGTCTCCGACGAGGAGCTGGAGGCTGCGCTCGCGTCCTTCCGCGGCGAGATCGAACAGCTCCCGCCCATGTACTCCGCCGTCAAGGTCGGGGGGCGCAAGCTCTACGAGATCGCCCGAAAAGGCGGGGAAGTGGAGCGCAAGTACAGAAAAGTTACCATCTATTCCCTCGAAAAAACCGGAAGAGTGGGGAACGATGTCGATCTCCGCATCCGCTGCTCCAAGGGGACTTATATCCGCACCCTCTGCCACGACGTCGGTGCGGCGCTCGGCTGCGGCGGCTGCATGAGCGCCCTGCGGCGCACGGCTGCCGGCGCTTTCTCTCTGCGGGATGCGCACACGCTCGAGGACGTGCAGGCTGCGGTCGACCGCGGCGCGGCGGAGAGCCTGCTTCTGCCGGTCGATACGCTCTTTGCGCAGCTTCCCGCCCATACGCTCAACGCCGCCGCTGAGAAAAATCTCCGCAACGGCAATCCCGTCTCCGCGCGTCTGAGCGCGGGGCGCGTCCGCCTGTACGGCGAGAGCGGCGCCTTTCTCGCACTGGGCGAGGGCGACGGCACGGAACTGAAGATCATCAAACGCTTTTACGAGGTATAGACCATGACAGAGGAAAAACGCGTCATTGCCCTCGGCTTTTTCGACGGGGTACATATCGGCCACGCGGCCCTTCTGCGGCGCACAAAGGAGCGCGCCGCGGAGAAAAACGCCCTCCCGTCCGTGCTGAGCTTTGACGTGCACCCGGATACTCTTGTCTTCAACAGAGAGGTACCGCTCATCAACAGCGCCATCGGCCGCGAGGAGATCATCCGCCGCATGTTCGGTATCGAGAACGTGGTGTTCATCCACTTCAACAGCCGCGTCATGCACATGACCTGGCGCGAATTTCTCGACGAGCTTGTGGCCGATCTGCAGATCTGCCATATCGTGGTGGGGCATGATTTCTGCTTCGGCTATCGGGGAGAGGGAAACCCCGAACGCCTCGGCGAATACTGCAGGGAGCACGGCCTGGGCTGGGATGTGATCCCGCCCGTGACGCTCGACGGGGAGGTCGTGAGCTCCACGCGTATCCGCGAGCTGATCCGGGAGGGGAGGATCGAGGAGGCCAATCGCCGCCTCGGCCACCCTCACAGCCTGACGGACACCGTCCACTCCGGCTATCATCTCGGACGCAAGCTCGATGCGCCAACCATCAACATGTTCTTTCCCGACGGTGTCGTGGTGCCGCGGCACGGCGTCTATGCCGCGCGGGTCTGGCTTGAGAACGGCAGCAGCTACATTGCTGTCACGAATGTCGGCGTCCGCCCCACGGTGAGCGAAGAAAACCGTGTGAGCGTTGAGAGCCATCTGCTTGACTACTCCGGCAATCTCTACGGCCGCCAGGCAAGACTGGAGTTTTTCTCCTTCCTGCGCCCGGAACAGAAATTCGAGAGCTTTGAGGAGCTCTCCGCACAGATCCGCCGCGACGCGGAGGCTGCCCGCGCCTACTTCACCGCGCATCCCGGCCTCTGACCGTTTCGGGTTTGACAAAAGCAGCAGGGTCTGTTGCAAAATAAGGATGAGCGCGTAAATGTATGAGTTCGTAGGGGCGGCGGCTCTGCCCCGCCCGGCGGCACAACAGTATACGCATAAAAATGTTCGGCGAATTCGCAGATTGTACGAATTCGCCGAACATTTTTGCTATAAATTGAGCTTGATGCTGCCGGGAGGGCACAAGGCCCTCCCCTACGACGCAACCGGGGTTTTCGCATTTTGCAACAGTCCCCATATGTAGGGCCGTTGTGCTGCGATTACAAACTCAGATCGCCGCTGACGGTCTCCACGACGATCGCAGCCTCCTCAGGATCCTCCACCATCCGCACGCCGCTGCGCCATACGCCGCCGGCTTCGCCGCTGCGGGAACGGAAATACAGCGTTGTGTCCCCGTTCGGCAGCGAGAGATCCACCTCGCCGGACACAGTCTTGACGCGCCAGTATACGGGCGTTCCTTCGAGCTCCACATCGCCGGAGACGCTCGAGAGCTCGCAGGTGGGGAAATCGCCGGAGAGATCCATGTCGCCGGAGACGGTGTGGATCGCGCAGCGAAGGACGCTGCCGTCCAGCTTCACGTCGCCTGAAGTGGTATCACTGCGCAGCGTACTGAAGCGGATATTATCGCCCTGCAGATCGCCGGAAGTACTGCGGTGTGTCAGCTCCTCCACCGCGACGGTGTCCAGATCGACGTCACCCGAGGTGGAGTGCAGCGAGAGGACGGAAAGCGCCAGCGTCTCGATGCGCACATCTCCGCTCGAGAGCTCGATCACAATCTCGTCTACGCTTTCCGGCAGCGCAAGGCGCAGGCGTTCCTGGAGGGTGCGCAGCGTCTCCGCGGAGCTGAAAACCAGCGTGTCTCCCCGCCGCTGCAGATTGAGCGCGGGCGAGGCGTTTGCGGGATAGGCGTAGGAGAGCAGCCCGTCCTCAGAGGGCTCGATATCCACATCCAGCGCGCCGCCGCTGATCTCGATACGGCGGACGCTGCCGCCGTCCTCTACATGCTGCAGCGGGGTGTTGTCGACATGGAAGGACCAGGACGCCTGACCGACCTCCTGCTTCACTTTGCCCAGAATGCCGCGCACGAGGCGGTTTACCATGACGGAGATGGGCTCCTCCCGGGGCTCCTCCTCAAAGCGAAAATGCGGCTCTTCCGCACACTCCACGGGCTCCACAGCCTCGCGTCCGGAGGCAAAGGCGGCGGGATCGCCGAGATCGGAGGCGATCTCCTCCTCCGTACGGCCCTCGCGCAGCCCCTCCTCAAAGTGCGCGTTCACGGCCTCGAAAATCTCCTGCTGGTATTCGCGGTCAAACTCCCGCAGCAGGGAAGCGAGCCGGTCGAGATATTCGTTTCTGTTCATAGCAGTTCCTCCACTTTCGATGCAAATTCAAGCCAGTCGGCGCGGTCTGCCTCGGCGTTTCTTCGGCCGGTCTCGGTCAGGTGATAGTATTTTCGTGCCGGCCCGGAGCTGGATTCCACCAGATAGGTCTCCAGATACCCGCTGTCCCGCAGCCGCTTGAGCACCAGGTACAGCGTACCGGCGCTCACATCGAGCTTCCCGGAGATGCGCTCGGTGAGCTCGTAGCCGTACTGATCCTTCTCCCGCAGCTGCGACAGCACGCACAGCTCCAGCACGCCCTTTTTCCATTGCGCATTCAAGACGTAAATCCTCCTTTGCTTTGCTGAGAATATAGTACCACAAGCTACTATACAATGCAATATAGCAGGACGTACAAAATGATAAACAGCATTCTGTGCAGCCTGTACAAGAGAGGATCGGATCCTTTCGCGCCTCATTTCGTTCCCGACGCTTTTCAAGCGAGGCGGAATGTGATATACTGTCGTAAAAGAGAGAGCCGGCGCAGACCGGCCCGCAGTAAGGAGGAATGTCCCATGCCCTGCACCACCATTCTGGTCGGCAAAAACGCCTCGAACGACCGTTCGACCATGATCTCCCGCACCGACGACGGCCACTTCGACGTCAAGAAGATGATCGTCGTGGAGCCAAAGGATCAGAAACGCCGGTATAAAAGCGTGATCTCCCATGTGGAGATCGACCTGCCCGACAATCCGCTGCGCTACACTGCCTGCCCGAGCGTCGATCCCAAGGACGGCATCTGGGCCGCGAGCGGCATCAACGCCGCGAACGTAGGCATGACAGCGACCGAGACCATCACCTCCAATGCCCGCGTCCTGGCGGCGGATCCGCTGGTTGAGCTGCAGAAGCCCAAAACGCCGCGCGGCAAGGAGATCCCCGGCGGCATCGGGGAAGAGGACATCGTCGTGCTCGTCCTGCCCTACATCCGCTCCGCGCGCGAGGGCGTGCTGCGCCTCGGCGCACTTCTTGAGCAGTACGGAACCTACGAGTCCAACGGCATCGCCTTCAACGACGAAAACGAGGTCTGGTGGCTGGAGACCATCGGCGGGCATCACTGGATGGCGCGCCGCGTGCCGGACGAGGTGGTGGTCATCGCGCCAAACCAGTTCGGTATGGACGCCTTCGATCTTGACGACGCCTTCGGCGAGCAGAAGGCGCATCTCTGCTCGAAGGATCTGCGCGAATTCATCCGCGACAACGACCTCGATCTCAATCAGAACGGGCGCTTCAATCCCCGCGACGTGTTCGGCTCCCACCGCGAGATGGATCACATATACAACACCCCGCGCGCCTGGTACATGGGCCGCTATCTCACGCCCTTCTCCCACAAATGGGAGGGCGAAAATGCAGAGTTCACGCCCGAGAGCGACAACATCCCATGGTGCCTGGTGCCCGACCGCAAGGTGGCTGTCGAGGACGTGAAGACCATGCTCTCCTCGCACTACCAGGGCACACCTTATAATCCCTACTCGAATATCGACTCCGGCAAGCGCGGTATGTACCGCTCCATCGGCATCAACCGCACCGGCGTTACCACCGTCTGCCAGATCCGCCCGAACGCCCCCGAAGCGGTTAAGGGGCTGGAGTGGGTGTGCTTCGGCTCTACGACCTTCTCGGCCCTGCTCCCGGTGTATCCGAACGTGCCGAAACTGCCGAAGTACCTCAGCGACGTGACGCTTGACGCCTCTACCGAGAACTTCTATTGGTGCAGCCGCCTCATCGGCGCGCTGGCCGACTCCAATTACGCCTCCTGCGCGCAGCATATCGAGCGCTATCAGGACGCCGTTGCCGTCAAAGGGCGGCAGATCGTCCGTGCATACGACGCAGAGATCGCCGCCGGCGGGGAGCTGAGCCTGCTTGAGAAGGCCAACGAGGAGCTTTGCAGAATGGCGAAGGAGCGCAGCGCCGACACGCTCAATAAGGTGCTGCTCGAGGCAAGCACCCACATGAAAAACGGCTACAACCGCGCCGACAACTGATCGTATCCTCTCTGAAAGTATGAAACAACGCGCCGTGTCCGATCCGGACACGGCGCGTTGTTAGTGAGGAGGATGCGCTCACAATTTGTTCCGCCGGGCGAGCTCCTCCACGGCGGCGAGATATTCGTAGGGGACTTTGAGATCGCCGTCGCCGAAGCCAAGGGCGATGCGGGGCTTGTTCGTGCCGTGATAGTCGCTGCCGCCCGTGGGCAGGAGATGGTACTCTGCGGCAAGCTGAAGCAGATAGTCGCTCTGCTCCTGCGAATAGCCGGTATAGCGGCATTCAAGTCCCTGCAGACCGTTATCCATGCAATGCTCGATAAGCTGGCGGAGTCTGCCGTCGTCCATCCGGTACTGGAAGGGATGTGCGATCACCGGCACGCCGCCAGCCTCGCGGATGACGGACACACAACGCTCGATGGAGAGCATCTGGCGGGAGACGTAATACTTCTGCCCTTTTTCAATGAAGCGGTTAAAAGCGTCCTGTACGCTCTCGGCATAGCCCTGTTCGACGAGCATCTGACCGAAGTTCGGCCGACCGATGACTTCGCCGTATTTGACCTTCATCACGTCATAATCGGCGTGAATGCCGTCGGCGGCCATGAGCGAGCACATTTTGCGGTTGCGCTCGTCGCGCTCCTGAACGATCCAGTCCAGCGCAGCGGCGAAGTTCCGTGTCTCCGGACGCATGCAGTAGCCGAGGATGTGGATGGTGACGCCGTAGCGCGTGCTGAGCTCGATGCCCGGGATGACCTCGAGTCCGCTGTGCCGCCCGGCCGCAATAGCCTCGGCGCAGCCGGAGCAGGTGTCGTGATCGGTGACGGCGATGGCGGAGAGCCCCGCCTCCTTTGCAATATGCACGACCTCCGAGGGGGAGGCGGTGCCGTCGGAGGCTGTGGTGTGGATGTGAAGATCGATGCGTTTCATGCAGTTCTCTTTCTTTGCCCGCTGCGAACGCTCAGAGTCTGGCTGCCATGGCGTCGTGCGCCGCAATTTCCGCTGCGTCGTCGAGCGGCGCGAGCTCTGCCGCGCCGTATTTGCGCTGCAGTGCGGTGAGCAGAATAAAGTCACAGAAGGCGGGGTTCTTCGGCAGAAGCGGCCCGTGGCTGTAGGTGCCGAAGACGTTCTTGTAGCGTGCGCCCTCGGTCTTGTCCTCGCCGTTGTTGCCGTAACCCGCGAGCACAGTGCCGAGCGGCTGCAGGCCGGAGCCGAGCCGCGTCTTGCCGCTGTGGTTCTCGAAGCCCACAACAATGCTGCCGCCGGATTCCGGGGCGAGCTCGAATTTGTAATTGCCGATCATTCGTTCGCGGGAGCCGACCGTGTAGAGGTCAAGCGCGCCGATAAAGTCGCAGCGCTGCCCGTCGTAGGTTTCGTAATACGCGCCGAGCATCTGATAGCCGCCGCAGATCGTGAGGAAAGGCATGCCGTCCTCAACGGCGGCGCGGATCTCCCGATCCTTGCCGCGGTGCAGATCCTCCAGCAGCACCTGCTGCTCAAAGTCCTGCCCGCCGCCGATGAATACCAGGTCATAGTCCGAGAGCCTGGCCTGAGAGCCGATGGGGAGCTTGGTGACCTCACAGCCGATGCCGCGCCAGGCGAGCCGGCGATCCATGCAGAGAATGTTGCCCCGGTCGCCGTAGAGGTTCAGCACGTCGGGATACATATGGCAGATCTTCAGTTCCATGGCTCAGCCCTCCCAAAATTCGCTGCCGCCGACGCGGTGGATCACGGCCTGCCGCAGCTCCAGCATGGCGGTGTAGGTCGGCATGAGGAAGATGGGACGCTCTTCCGCCGCGAGATCGTCCACGAGTGCGGCATAGTCCCGCTGCAGCTCGATGCGCTCGTCCGGAATGCCGGCGTATTTGAGGCGCACGCGCAGGTCCTCCGCCCGGTCTCCCGAGACGATGACGCGCGCGAGCCTGGACGCGATAGTCCCCAGCTTTTCATAGTCTGCGTCCCAGATCCAGGAGATATCCTTGCCGTCGGCGGCGCGGTCGTTCAGGCAGGCGGCGAGCACGCTGGGCTCCTTGACGTTCTGCAGGAACTCGATGACCTGGTTGCAGCCGGCGGGATTCTTGACGAGCATCATCCGCGCGCCCTTTTTGCCGAGCGCAAAGGTCTCCATTCTTCCGAAGCCGCAGCGGAAGCGGCCGAGCGCGGCGATGGCGGCGGAGGCAGGCAGTCCCATGGCTGTGACGCCTGCGACGGCCCCGGCCGCGTTGTAAATATTGTACATGGCGGGCAGGCCGATCTCCACCAGCTGCTTCTCACCCCGGATGCTGAGCACAATGCTGCTGCCGTCCATGCGCTGCTCCACGACCTCGGTCACGGCGATGTCGGCCGCGTGCCGCGCATAGCCGCAGCGGGGGCAGCGGAAGCCGCCGAGATGGCCGTAGCTGATGTAGTCGTATTCATATTCCGCCTTGCAGCGGATGCAGTGCGTCGCGTCGGAGATCTCGGGCTTTTCACGTGAGGGGACGGCGCCCTTCTCCACGCCGAACCAAATCACCTCGTTCGGCAGGTCGCCGGCGAGGGAGGCGGTGAGGGAGCAGTCGGCATTGAGGCAGAGCAGCGCGTCGGGCGCGCCCTGGATAGCCGTGCGAATGTTTTCAAGCGTGTGGGTGACCTCACCGTAACGGTCGAGCTGGTCGCGGAAGAGGTTTGTCACCACCACGACGCGTGGCCTGAGCTGGGAGAAGACCGAGCGCGCGGCGGCCTCGTCGCATTCGATGATGGCGTAGTCCTTCTTCATCCTGCCGCCGAGCGTGGCGTTCATGACAAGCTCGGTCGTGATGCCGCTGGCGAGGTTCGCGCCGGAGCGGTTGGCGAGATAGGAGAGCCCCTCGCCGGAGAAGGCTTCCTCGATCATCCTCGCGCTGGTGGTCTTGCCGTTGGTGCCGGTGACAGCGATGGTTTTGACCTGCGAGGCGAGGCGCCGCAGCAGATCCGGACAGATCTTCAGGGCGAAGCTGCCGGGCATCGCAGTGCCGCCGCGCCGCAGAAGGCGCGAGACAAGGCGCAGCGCCTTGCAAAGCAGAATAGCGAGAAAAGCACGTAGATTCATATCAGTAACCCCTTCAAGGAAGCGTCGTCGCAAGAGTATATGATACTGCGCGCGGCAATAGCAGCGGCGCAGCGCAGTCAGCAGTCGTTCGCCCGGAAAAGAAACACTTACCGATTATTATATCACGCCCGCGGCCGAAGGGCAAGGAAAACACGCGCCGAGAAAGAAGCGAAGAAAAAACAAAACAGAAAACGGAGCGGGGAGAACCGCTCCGTTTCCTGTATGGGATGAGGACAAAATGAAAAAGATGAAAAACTGTTCCTTGCGAGTATTAATATACCCGTCAGTTGTTTCAGAAGTAACCCATATTATGTTACAAGAATGTAAAATGAAAAACAGTTTTCTTAATCGTTTGAGAAATCAGTCGAAAGCAAGATTCCAGACAGTTCCGGCGGGCAGGGGAGCGTTTGCCGCGAGGAAGGGGGCGCCGGAATCGGCAGAGGAGAGAAGCGTTGCTTCCCGTGCGCCGCGCAGCGCCGCAAGGGAAGCAAGGAGCGCCTCTGGCTGCGCGCCGAGCGCCTCGCGGGAGAGCAGCTCACCCCCGTGCAGGAAGGCCGTTGCGATTGTGCCGTCCGTCTCGTAGAAGCCGCCGGAAAAGAGACGGTTGTTCTCCTCCTCCAGCGCCTGCGCGGCCTCTCCGTAGCGGAGATGCGGCCGGCCTGCGAGCAGCTCCTCGCGCCTCAGGAAGTAACGCGAGGCGGAGATCTCCTGCAGCGGGCAGCAGGCGTCCGCCGCGACGCAGCGCTTTTGTCGGTACAGAACGGGGGCGGTTCCCACGATATCGGCATACCAGTCGAACAGCGAGGGCTCCGCCGGCTCGATCGTGAGCCAGCGGCTGCCCCGTTCCCGCCCGGCGGCGAAGCAGGCACGGCTGAGCGCAGCGCCGATCCCACGGCCGCGTGCCTGCGGCAGCACCGCCACACCGAAAAGGTATCCGACTTTCTCGCCCGCGAGCATGAGATCGTCGATCCAGTACGCCGCGCCGAGCACCTTTCCTGCCTCCACGGCTGCGAAGCCGCATCCGAGCCGCGGCAGCAGCGCCAGCAGTTTCTCGGGAAACGCCGGGGGATCGCCGCTGAAGACCTCCGTCCAGAGCGCGATCAGCTCTGCGCGGTCGGCGGAGAGAACGTCACAGAGCACCATAGCCGCTCCTCTGCGTGTCGTAGGTGTGCGTGCAGCGTTCGCGGATCTCCTGCCGGATAGCGCGCAGATCCATGAAGGCCTCAGGGCGCTTGGCAGGATCGCGCAGCAGGGCGGAGGGGTGGTAGGTGGCCGTGAAGCGGCGCCCCGCGATGTCAAAGAATTCGCCGTGCTGCCGCGTGATGCGGAACTCCGGGTCAATGAGCCCCTTGGCGGCGATACGCCCGAGGCAGACGATGATCTTCGGATCGACCAGGGCGATCTGCCTCTCGAGCCAGCTGCGGCAGGCCTCCATTTCGTCCTCCTGCGGATCGCGGTTGCGCGGCGGGCGGCACTTGACCATGTTCGCAATATAGACCTTTGTGCGGTCCAGGTCGATGAGCGCGAGCATGGTGTCGAGCAGCTGCCCGGCCGGCCCCACGAAGGGCAGGCCCTGCAGGTCTTCCTGCTCGCCGGGCCCTTCGCCGATCAGCATGACCTCGGCGTGCTCGTTCCCGACGCCGAAGACGAGGCTGTGCCGGTCCACCGCCAGCCGGCAGCGGTCGCAGCCGGCGCATTCCGTTTTTAAGCTGTTCCAGGCATCCATGAGATCATTCCTCTGTCGTCCCGGCGAGCAGGAGCAGCAGCTCCCGTTTGTTGTTCTCCGGGTATTCGATCACGTAATCGAGCAGAAAATCAAGCATTTCGCCGACGGCGCGCCCCTGGAAGCCAAGCGCGGAGAGGTCGTTGCCGGTCACGGCGAGGTGGCTCAGAGAAAAGCACTCTCCGCTCTTGAGCACCTCCTTGAGCGCGCGTGTATGCCCGCCGGAGAGCAGCACGTCAGCAACGCGGGCGGCGACGGCCGCACTCTCCACACCGCTGATGCGCAGGCACTGCTTCCATGCCTTCGGGGACTCCGGCAGCGGCTCGCGCAGGATGCGGCAGGCTTCGCGGCAGATGCGGATCGTGCGGTGGTCGAGACGCAGCGCGGAGAGAAAGCGCTCGGTGGAGGAGATGCAGCCCTGCTGCTCGAGCAGGCGGCAGAGCGCCGCCCAGCGCTCCGGGGTGCGCCGGGGCAGGCCTGCGATGCGGCAGAGTGAGAGCTGCTCCTGCATGCGCTTATCCAGATAGCTGTCGAGCAGGCCGAGGTCGGAGAAAAGGAAAATCGCTTCCGGCGACGCGGTGAGCAGCGTTTTCTGCAGCTCGTCGCGCACGCGCTCCGCCGCGAGCGTCGCCGTGAGCGGAGCGCATTCTCCAATGGCGGCGAGCGTCGCACCGTCGACCGAGAAGCCCAGCCGGGCGGAAAAGCGCAGACAGCGCAGCATGCGCAGCGCATCCTCCTCGAAGCGCTCGCGCGGCTCGCCTACGCAGCGGATCACGCGCTTCTGAATATCGGCCGCGCCGCCGAAGGGGTCGATCAGGATGCCCTCGGCAGAGAGGGCGATGGCGTTCATCGTGAAGTCGCGCCGGGCGAGGTCGGCCGTCAGGTCGCCCACGAAGCGCACCTGATCCGGGTGGCGATGGTCGGAATAGCTCCCGTCCGCGCGGAAGGTGGTGACCTCCACGGTGTGGGAGTGGATCGAGACGGTGACGGTGCCGTGGCGGATCCCGGTGGGGCGAGAGTGGGGGAAGACACCCGTGATTTGTTCAGGCGTCGCTGCCGTGCAGATATCCCAGTCGTTGGGATGGGTGTTCATGAGCGTATCGCGTACACAGCCGCCGACGAGATACGCGGGGAAGCCGTGCGCCTGCAGGCGCATGAGCACCTGGCGCACATATTTCGGCGGAACGATCTGAGCCATGAGATCAGCTCCTTGATATGAGCAATGATAGAGGTATCGGGACGGCGAAGCGGCATTGCCGGGAAGGCCTTCCCGTGTGCGCCGCGCCAGGCTGCCCGAGGGGCAGGTTTTCCTTGCAATGGGCGGCGCTCTGGGGTATAATATGCTTGCTGCGCGGCTTTTCAGCGCAGCGCCGCGCTTTTCGGCAAGTCTATTTTATCATTCCGGCGCTGTTTCTTCAAGAGGGAAGCTGCCGCCGCATTCCGATAAGGAGCTATATCCATGGCTGATTTTTCCAATTATCTCTCTCCCGGCCGTAAGGGACATCTCGTCGGCATCGGCGGGGTCTCAATGTCCTCGCTTGCCGAGGTGCTCAAGCGGATGGGCATTGTGGTGTCGGGCTCGGATATGAACGAGGGCACCAACGTTCAGGGACTGCGCGAGAAGGGGATCCCCGTGTCCATCGGCCACAGCGCCGCCAATATCCCCGAGGATGTGGACTTCCTGGTGCGCACGGCGGCCGTGCATGACAGCAACCCGGAGATCATCTGGGCGCATGAGCACGATGTGCCGGTTTTCGAGCGCACCCAGGCCTGGGGCGCGATCTCGCGCGACTATGCCAATTCCCTCTGCATCTCCGGAACCCACGGCAAGACCACCACGACCTCCATGTGCACGCACATCCTCATGGCGGCCAACCGCGACCCGACCGTCATGATCGGCGGCACGCTGCCGCTGCTGAAGGCGGGGCACCGCGTCGGTACGGGCAACACCATCGTGATGGAGGCCTGTGAGTACTATGACTCCTTCCTCTCTCTCTACCCGACGGTGGCGGTGGTACTGAACATCGAGGCAGATCACCTGGACTACTTCAAGGATCTCGGCGCGGTGGAGCACTCCTTCCGCGTGTTTGCAGAGCGCGTCCCGAGCGACGGTTGGATCGTCGCGAACAAGGATGATGAGAACACCATGCAGACCCTCGGCGGGCTCGACCGGCGCATGATCACCTTCGGCCTGAGCCGGGACGCCGACGTGACGGCGAAAAACATCCGCTTCCTCGGCGCCAACTCCCAGTTTGATATCTACTATAAGGGACGGAAGTTTACGGACGTTACCCTGCATGTCCCGGGTATGCACAACGTAAAGAACGCCCTCGCAGCGACCGCCGCGTCCATCTGCCTCGGCATCCGGCCGACAGCGGTAAAATACGGTCTCGCCGGCTTCAACGGCGCGGGCCGCCGCTTCGAATTCAAGGGCAAGTTCAACGGCGCAGACGTCTATGACGACTACGCCCACCACCCCGGCGAGCTCAAGGTGCTGCTCGACACGGTGGAGACGCTCAGGTACGAGCGTACCGTGCTGGTCTTCCAGCCGCACACCTATACGCGCACGAAGGCCCTGTTCGACGATTTTGTGACGCAGCTCAGCCGCCCCGACGTGCTGCTGCTTGCGGAGATCTTTGCCGCGCGCGAGACGAACACCGTGGGCATCTCCTCCAAGGATCTGGCCGACCGGATCGACGGCGCGTGCTTCTATCCGGATTTCGGTTCGCTGGAGGCCGCCCTGCGGCAGATCGCCCGCCCGGGCGACATCGTGCTCACCGTCGGCGCGGGCAACATTTACCGCATCGGCGAGAGCCTGGTCAAGGAATAAACGGATAGCAGGGACAACCGGCCCGCACAGCCGCAGAAGACACAGCCCCAAAACGGGCTGTGTCTTCTGCGGTATTAAACAGCTTTTCCTGATTTTTGACGCTTTGCAGACAGGCTGCTGCAAATAGTGGAATAATTGCATCTTTTTACTAAAAAACATGCACTAATATCGGAAAATGGAAAATCTTTTGAACATCCGGCGAAAAAACCGGGTTGAAGAATTGCTTTTTCTCAGGCTTTCTGATAGAATGATCGGGAAATTTGTGAGACGATCTGCCTCCGTGGAGGGGAGAGCGTCTGTTCGGAGGTCTTTTATGAATCCCATGATCCTGGCTTTGGTTTTGTTTGCCGCCATGTATGCTCTGCTGCTGATCTTCTCGGAAAAGCGCTGGATCATCGCGCTTGCCGCCGCGGCGATCTTCATGCTTGCGCAGATCCTGCCGCCGCTCAAGGCACTCCGGGCGATCAACTGGAATGTTTTGATGATGCTTGCAGGCACCATGGCCACCGTCGAGCTCTTCATCCAGAGCCAGATGCCCGCCCTCATGGCGGAAAAGCTGCTGCAGAAGGTGCCCAATATCCAGTGGGCGGCGGTGGTGCTGAGTCTGTTCTCCGGGCTGATCTCCGCTTTTGTCGACAATGTGGCGACGGTGCTGATGGTTGCGCCGGTCGGCATCGCGGTCGCCAGGAAGCTCAAGACCAACCCCGTTCCGCTGATCATCGCGATTTCCGTCTCCTCCAATCTCCAGGGCGCGGCCACGCTGGTGGGTGACACTACATCTATCCTCCTCGCCGGCTATATGAACATGAGCTTCAACGACTTCTTCTGGTTTCTGGGCCGCCCGGGCATCGCCCTCGCGGTTGAGGTCGGCGCGCTGCTTACGGTCCCGGTGCTGCTCTTCCTTTTCCGCAAGGAGAAGGGCCGCGTCAGTGCGGAGGTCACCGCCAAGGTCACCGACTATGTGCCGACGGTGCTCATGCTCGGCACGGTGCTGCTGCTCATCATCGCTTCCCAGTTTGAGAATCGCCCGGAGCTCACCAACGGCTATATCTGCATGGGCGTCGCCATCATCGGCGTGCTCTATGAGATGCTGCGCCAGAAGGATAAGGGCCTTGTCAAATCCGTCCTGCAGGCCATTGACTACAAGACCCTGCTGTTGCTCGGCGGCCTGTTCATGGTCATCGAGGGCATTACCGAGGCCGGCGTGATCGATGCCATTGCGGACGCCTTCGTGAAGGTCGGCGGCGGCTCGAAGCTGCTGATGTATGTGCTGATCGTAGCGGTGTCGGTGCTCCTGAGCGCCTTTATCGACAATATCCCCTATGTGGCCACGATGCTGCCCGTCGTGAGCGGCATTGCCTCCCTTATGGGCATCGAGCCTTATCTCTTTGCCTTCGGCCTGCTCATCGGCGCGACCCTCGGCGGCAATATCACGCCTGTCGGCGCCTCCGCGAACATCGCCGGCATCGGTATCCTGCAGAAGGAGGGCCATAAGGTCTCTACAAAGGATTTCATGCGCATCGGCATTCCCTTCACCTTCATCGCCGCCGTCTCCGGCGCACTGGTGATCTGGCTCCTCTGGGCCTGAAAGAATGAAGGATATAGACCGGCAAAAGGGACTGTTGCAAAAAAGGATGAGCGCGTAAATGTTCACCTGCGTTTGCAGGGGCGGCGGCTCTGCCCCGCCCGGCGGCGCAACAGTATGCACACAAAAATGTTCGGCGAATTCGCAGATTGTACGAATACGCCGAACATTTTTGCCGTTAATTTAGCTTGATGCTGCCGGGAGGGCACAGGGCTCTCCCCTACGGTGCAGCCAGGGGTTTCGCATTTTGCAACAGTCCCTTTTTGCAGCCTGCCGCGTTATACAGACGGCGAAGCGTTATTTTGCCCAGGTGAAGTTGTCTTTCCCGGCGCCGAGCTGGAAGTGATACTTGGCGATGCCCATGTCTACCTTGGAGAAGAATCCGCTGCCGGGTTTGACGGTCACGACATTGCCCTCACAGGAGAAACGGAACTTCTGCTGGTTGACCGCGGTGGGAGCGAGCAGCGCGGCACGCACGCCATCCTTGAACCAGTCCGGGCTCTGCTGCCAGTTCTCGCTGACCTGATCCGGCGTTTTGGACAGGTGCGGTTTCCCCTGGTTCAGCCCGTAGCCGATGGCGATGACGAGCGAGAGCTTTTCGCCGCGCTCGATCTGCAGGACTTCCGGCTGCCTGGTGAAGGTCAGCCCCGCCCAACAGCTGTTCAGCCCCAGCCGCTGCATCCCCAGCACGAGCATCTCTCCGTAATAGCCGATGCACTCGTCGAGCTTCGGCCCTTTTTTGCCGATCATGGCGAGGTAGTTGCTCACGCCGACAAAATTGCCGTAGCGCGCGAGCACGCTGTCGAAGGCTTTGGGCTCGTCGGTCACGAGCTGGATGTGCAGCCCGCTGTCAAAATTCACTTTTTCGATCATCTTGCGCAGCGCCTGCTCGACCAGCGGATCGAGCGGTCTGCCGTCGTACTGGCGGACGGAATGCCGCGCCTCCATTGCCTCCATCAGATCCATGCGAATCTCTCCTTTGCGCATGTTTTCAAGCTCAGTATAGCAGAATTTTCGCAAAGTACAAGAGCCGACGCCGGCAGGATTTGACAAGCGGGGGAGAGGGGGGTAAAATGAAAACGCAAACAGCGGAGAGAGGGGAAAGGCATGGCGCAGGATGCGGGCATCAGCCAGGCAAAGGAGCGGAAAATCGTCCGCATGACGACCGAACCGGTAGAGAAGCTGGTTCGGAGCCTTGCCGTCCCCACAATCATCAGCATGCTCGTCACGGCCTTTTATAACCTGGCGGATACCTTCTTCGTGCGTCAGCTGCAGCAGGACAGTATGGTTGCCGCAGTGGGTGTTGCGCTGCCGCTGATGAACGCGATCCAGGCCATCGGCTTCTACCACGGCCACGGCTCCGCCAACTACATCTCCCGCGCCTTTGGCCGGCGCGAACTCGACAAGGCGGAGCGTATGGCAGCGACCGGCTTCTTCACCGCCGTGCTGGTCGGACTGGCCTTTTCGGCGCTCGGCCTGTGCTTCCTCGAACCGCTTGCCCGTCTGCTCGGCGCGAAAACCGAGGCGACGCTGCGCTATACCTGCGACTACATGCGCTTCATCCTGCTGGCCGTGCCCTTCATGATGGGGGCCATTGTGCTCAACAACCAGCTGCGCATGCAGGGCAACGCGTTTTTCTCCATGCTCGGTCTGGCCTCCGGCGCGGTGCTGAATCTGATCCTTGATCCGATGTTTATCTTCGGCGCCGGGGACAGGATCGGCACGCTGGGGCTGCGCGTCGGCTTCGGCGCGGGGCTCGGCGTGGCCGGTGCGGCGCTCGCAACGGCACTGAGCCAGGGCGTGAGCTTCCTGATCCTGCTCTTCGGTCTGCGGCGCAGCGATAATATCAAGATCCGCCTGCGCTGCTTCACACCCACGCTCTTTTACTTCAAAAACATCTTCCGGGGCGGTCTGCCCTCGCTCGCGCGGCAGGGCATGGCGAGCATTGCCGTTGCCTCGCTCAACCATGCGGTGGGTCTCTATCTGCCAGGCTCCGAGATGATCGAGGCGGCGCAGGCCGCGATGACGGGCGTAAACCGCATTATGATGTTCCTCTCCTCCGCGCTGATCGGCTTCGGACAGGGCTTCCAGCCGGTCTGCGGCTTCAACTACGGCGCAGGCCGCTATGACCGTGTGCTCCGCGCCTTCCGCTACTGCGTGCGCGTGGCGGCGCTGGTGCTGCTGGGAATCTCGGCGCTAGGCTTCCTCTTTGCCGAAGCGGTGACAGATCTGGTCGCGGGCAGCAGCGAACAGGCACATGCGATCGCTGCCTTTGCCTTCCGTGCACAGCTTGTCACGCTGCCGCTCACGAGTTGGGTCATCATGAGCAATATGATGCTGCAGAATATCGGCGTCACCGGGAAGGCGACGCTGCTTGCCATGGCTCGCCAGGGGCTGACCTTCATCCCAGCGGTGCTGATTCTCCCGGCGCTGCTCTCCGCCCTCGGCGGGGAGGCGCTGCTCGGCATCGAGCTGGCGCAGCCGGTGGCGGACGTGCTCTCGCTCGCGCTTGCCATCCCGATTTCGGCGGGGGAAATCCGCAGCATGCAAAAGGCATGGGAGGAGCGCCGCATCCTCTGAGCATTCCGCACCGGAAGACATGGCGAATACTCGTTATGTGAACAGTGTTACGTAAACAAAATTATGTTTACCTTATTATGTTTATTAGATTATGTAAACTTACTCTGCCGAGGCTGTTCTTCGCACGGCGGGCTGGTTACGGGAGGTAGTCTATGCTGAAAAAGATACTGAAGGGCGTCGTTTTTCTGATTCCCTTCTTTCTGGGGACGTCCGGCTTCCTTTCCGCGGGCGAGAGCGTCTGGGACGCGATGTTCAACTGCATCCTGATGTACACGCTCAACTTTGATAATCCCGCGCCGAATCTTCTTGCGGAGCTCGCTCGCTGGACCGCCCCCTTGGTCACGGCCGGCGCGATCGCGCAGCTCATTGCGGGGCTTCGGAGCTGGGCGCGCAACCTTCTGATCCGCTTCCGAAAGGACAGCACCGCCGTCTATGGGCCGGAGAGCGATAAGGAACTTATCGAGGCCGAGTGCGGCGGCAGGATCGTCCGCACCAGAGGCTGGGAGGACTTCCAGAAGGCGCAGCGTTATGTCCTGCTCGGCAGCGACGCGGAGAACACCGCGTTCCTGAACAGAAACAGCGGCGCGCTGAACGATCGTGAGGTATATCTGCAGAGCACGTCCTGGCGGCCGCAGATGATCGAGGAGAAGAGGCTGCACGTCTTTTCCGTGGAGGAGAACGCGGCCCGGCTTTTCTGGAAGCAGAGCGGCCTTTGCAGGGATTATGCCGAGCGCGCGCAGGACGGCCGCTACGCCATCGTTCTGATCGGCTTCGGCAGGCTCGGAGAGGAGCTTCTGTATTGGGGCCTTCAGTTCAACCTTTTCGATCCGAAGCAGAAGATCAGCTATCATGTCTTCCCGGAAGGGGATGATAAGGGGCTGAAGGATTTCCTGGAGCTGCGGCCCGCACTGTCCAGACTCACTGACGAGGTCAAGCCGCATGATGAAAACTGGCGCGGACAGGCGGAGCTTTTGCGTTCCGCCCAGCGTGTGATCGTCTGCGATCAGCAGAACACCGAGCGCACTGTACAGGATCTGCTTTTTCTTGCGCCGCAGACCGCGGTCGACGTGCTCTCCGGGGAGGATGTGTTCTATCGTTCCCTCTCGCCGGACTCCATCCAAGGCTCAGGACAGACGGCCGGGCAGGGACAGAAGAAATACAACATCCGCCTCTTTCCCTGGCGGAGGGAGGCGCTGCACGCTGCCTATATCTTCAATGACGGGCTGCTTGCCGCGGCGAAGGCGATCAACCTGCGCTATGAACATATCTACAGCGGGATCGACGAGACGCCGGAAAACGCGCAGGCGTGCTGGGAAAAGCTTGACGCCTTCACGCGCTATTCCAACATCAGCTCGGCCGACTATCATGAGATCACGCGGCAGATGCTCTATTTCCGGGAGGGCATGACGCCTGACGGCCGCAGCCCGGAGGAGGCTCTGGCGATCTTCGAGAAGGCGGATGAGGATACGAAGATGCTTTTTGCCGAACTGGAGCATATGCGCTGGTGCAGCTATCATTATCTGAACAACTGGGATTACGCGCCCATCAAAAAGAAGGATCGCGTTCGTCGCCTGCATCCGCTGCTCGTCCCCTTTGCAGAGCTTCCGGCGGGAGAACCGGAAAAGGACGCGGAGAACGTCGACAGGCTCTTCCGCGTCGCCGCAGGGCGGGAAGAGAAAGGGAAATAGTCCAAAGAGGCCATAAAATAGAGCAAGCTCCCGGAAGCGTCCGCTTCCGGGAGCTTGCTCTTTGCGGCATCTGCCTGCAAAACCTATTTTTCTTGTGCTTTCTCCGCCAGACGCCGCGCTTCGCGCAGGCTCAGGCCACGCTCGAGGGCGATGCGGCGCAGGTCGTCAAATTCCATTTTTTCAGTCGTGACGCCATGTCCCGCAGAGACCTTGAGGCGCACAGGCCCCGCCTCGGTTTCGAGGACGCGGCTCTCCCGGCGCAGGATCTCCCGCCTTGTGGGCAGCTCCCGCACGCCGAGCGTGCTGCTGTGGCGGAAGAGCGTCTGCAGCAGCTCTCCGCGCTTGTCCTCCGTGCAGAGGAAGCGGATCAGCGTTCCCGGCCGCCCTTTTTTCATGGCAATCGGCACGGTGTATACCTCGCGCGCGCCGGCGTCAAAGAGCCGCTCGCAGCAGAAGGCGATTTCTTCGCCGGTCATATCGTCCACGTTGCAGGAGAATTCCAGGATCGTGTCGGCCGCATCTCCTGACTCGCCGAGATAGGCTGTGAGACAGTTGGCGGCGGGGAAGTCCTTCCTTCCCATACCGCGGCCTATTGCTTCCACACGCAGCGGCGGCATCGGCGCAAAGCGGGAGACGAAATGCCTGAGCAGCGCCGCGCCCGTGGGGGTGCAGAGCTCGCCGCGGATCTCTCCCCCGTAGATCGGTACGCCCTTGAGCAGCTCCGCCGTCGCCGGTGCGGGCACCGGCAGAAGTCCGTGCGCGCAGCGCAGCTGCCCCGATCCGACATGGACAGGGGATGCGATGACCTGCCCGACGGCGAGCTCGTGCATCAGCAGACACACAGCCGTGACGTCGGCCACCGCGTCAAGGCTGCCGACCTCGTGAAAGTGGATATGCTCCGCATCCGTGCCGTGTACGGCTGCCTCCGCCGCGGCAATGGCGTCATAGACCGCGCAGGCGTCGCGCCGCACACCCTCCGGCAAGGGGAGAGAGGCCAGCAGCGAGCGGATCTCCCCGGGAGTGATGTGGTGATCGGCAAGCTGTGCTCCAGGCTCGTCCTCCTCATGCCCGTGAATACGCATGCTCACGTGCGTGCCGCGCAGTCCGCACTTGAAGGATTCCTCTGTGAGCATTTCTACCCCGGGAATACCGAGTGCATTGAAGGTCTGCACAAAGCGCTCCCGATCGGGCAGCAGCTCCAGCAGGGCAGCCGTAAGCATATCTCCCGCGGCGCCCATGCCGCAGTCCAAATACAGAGTTTTCATCGTGACCTCTCAGTCTTATTTCCGCGCTTTTTCGATAGCCAGTACGATCGGCGGGATCAGCAGAAGGTGAATGATGATCCCGGGCAGGGCGTTCACAAAGCCCGCCGCAAAGAACTCCCGGAAGCCGTAGGGCGTGCCGAGAAAGCGGTAGAGCACAGCGTTCACAAGCCCCATGACCACACGCCCCGCGAGCATGGCGGCGACGAGGCTGATATAGACGGACTTCAGGTTCTTCTCGGGAAACGCCGCGCAGACCAGCCCGCTCACCAGACCGTAGGCCGCCAGCTCGAAGGCCATGCTCACGGCGTTCGGAAACAGCGCCGGCATCCCGAAGAGCAGAGAGCGCAGCAGCGGCGTGACGAGGCCGATGACCAGTCCGTAAGGCCAGCCTACGGCGAGACCGCAGATCAGCACAGGAATGTGCATCGGGGAGATGACCTTGGCGATGGCGGGGATCTGGCCAGTGATGAAGGGCAGCACGAGCCCGACGGCGAGGCACATGGAAGCCTCGATGAGCCTGCGGATCTTTGTGTTCATAGGATCACACCCCGAAGAAAGCATGGTATAAAAAGACTATACCATAGGAGCAGAGAAAAATCCAGTACCGATGCGAATTGTCTGGAGGCAGCTGCGGACTGCCTCCGGCTGCGTAAAAAGCCTGCGTTTTCCCCCTTGTCAGAAATGTGGCGCTGTGCTAAAATACTGCTGTTAATCTAATACAAAGGGAGTTGTAACCATGTCCGGACATTCCAAATGGCATAATATACAGAAAACAAAGGGCGCTGCCGACGCCAAGCGCGCGCAGGCCTTTACCAAGATCGCGCGCGAAATGATCGTGGCCGTCAAAGAGGGCGGCAGCGGCGATCCGCGCAGCAACTCCAGGCTCGCCGCGGTCATTGCCAAGGCCAAGGCCGCGAACATGCCCAACGACAACATCAAGCGCACCATCGACAAGGCGCTCGGCTCCGGCAGCACCGAGAACTACGAGAAGATCGTCTACGAAGGCTACGGGCCGCAGGGCGTCGCCGTCATCGTCGAGACCATGACCGACAACCGCAACCGCACCGCCGGTGAGATGCGCCACTACTTTGACAAGTACGGCGGAAACATGGGCGCCACGGGCTGCGTGAGCTGGTCCTTCGACCGCAAGGGCGTTATCGTCATCGACAATGAGGACGAGGAGCTCGACGAAGAGACCGTGATGATGGACGCGCTGGAGGCCGGCGCGGCCGACTTTGAGGCCGAGGGCGAGGTCATGACGGTCTACACCGCCGAGGACGACATTGCCGCCGTCTCCGAAATGCTCACCGGCAAGGGCTACCATCTGCTCTCCGCCCAGGTCGAGATGCTGCCTCAGAATGGCTATATCACCCTCACCAACGAGGACGATATCAAGAACATGCAGAAGATGCTTGATATGTTCGAGGACAACGACGACGTCCAGAACGTCTGGCACAACTGGGACAATCCCGACGAGGACTGATCCGCACACAGTAACATACAGTAACATAAAAAGCACCTGACTTCAGATGAAGTCAGGTGCTTTTGCGTATATCGCAGCGGATCGGAATGCGGCTTATCCGCCGTAACTGGCGTTCCAGTTGGAGTAGTCCACCACGCCGTCGGGCCCATCGTAGCTGCCGAGAATCTTGCTCAGCGCGCGCGCATAGAGCTCCGTGCCCTCCGCATAGGGGGTAGGGCAGAAGTCGTTGTAGCCGTAGTCCATGTAGCCCTCGAGCACGGGGCGGCTGGAGATGCAGCAGGGGATGATGGTGTAGCTGTCGTTGGAGATGCTGCCGTCGAGGTCGCGCTTGACGGAGACCTGCACGATGGCGGTGTCCATATCCTTCGGGCCGGTGTTGCCGCCGAAGGACCAGTTGCCCATGGAGTAGAGCACGAGGCCGCCGTTGTATTCCTCGATGGGCTGCAGGCAGTGGCTGTGGCTGCCGTAGATGAGGTTCGCTCCGGCGTCGATACAGGCGTGCGCCAGGTCGATCTGCACCTGCTTGGGGTGATAGACGACCTCCTCCTGACCCCAGTGGAACATGCAGATGATGTATTCCGCGCCCTGCTCCTTCATGGCAGTGATGGCCGCGACGCAGGCCTCGGTCGTGGGATAGTATCCGTTGTAGTCGCAGTAGATGCCGACCTTGAGCCCCTCCGGGAGCGTTAGGATCTGCGCCTGCTTCTCCTGCCCGAAGAGCACGTCCTTCGCTGCAAGCGCGGCAGCCGTGTCGTCAATGCCCTGCTGACCGTAGTCCGCGGTGTGGTTGTTGGCGGTGTTCACAAAATCCACGCCGCCCTCCACCAGAATGTTCGCGTATTCGGCGGGCGCCTTGAAGTGGAAGAAGGAGTCGGAATAGATCTGGCTGTCGGAGAGGGTGCACTCGAGGTTCGCGATGGTGAGCGCATCCTCCCGGAAGTACTGCACGGTGTTCTGGAAGGGATAGGCGTAGTTCGTGCCGATGTGCGCCTCTATGGAATCCGGCGAAGTCGGGGAGAGGTTCTGGTGCGAGGCAAGCGTACAGTCGCCGATCGCGGAGATCACAAAGATCTCGGGCGTGGGCTCCGGGGTGGGCTCCGGCGTCGGTTCCGGTGTGGGCTCGGGCGTAGGCTCTGCGGTGGGCTCAGCCGTCGCGGTAGGGACGGGGGAGGGGCTGGATTCCACCGCCGCGGAGGCGGGGTGCTGGCCGGGGAGCGGAGGCTCCGCCACGCGCAGCAGAATCGTCACGCCCAGCGCAAGCAGAAGCAAAACAAGAAGGGTGATGCCCAGTACTTTTTTCATGGCTGTATCCTCGTTCAGATTTCAAACTGTCCGCCCGGGATCGCACCCGGGGCGGAGATAGTATATATGCTGCCGCGCGCAAACGCAAGCGCGTTTATTCCACGCCGCGGAAAAAGATCTGCACGCTGTCAAAAATCGCGGTGAGCCAGCTGCGCTCCTCGTGCGCGGAGGCGATCGCGGTCAGAAAACGGAGGTTTTCATCGCGCGTGAAGCGCTCCGACCAGTAGCACAGCGCTTCAAAGGAGTCGCGCACGGGGCCGATATCGTCCCACTCGCCCTCGACGAAATACAGCAGGTCGACCGGATATTGTTCGGCAGGGAAGCGGCTCCAGTCGCCGGAGATGTACTGCTGCGTGACGGTGCCGCCGCCGCAGAGGGTGTACCAGGAGGCCATATCCAGATTCGGCACCATGATGCTCGTCTCGGCGAGGTAGGCGCCGAAGCTGCAGCCGAGCACGCCCACATGCCGTCTCGCCGCGATCAGCGAGGCCTCGTCGCTCCCCGCAGCGTAAGTCGCGTAATGCTCGGCCACATAGGGCAGCAGGTCGCGGCGGAATTCCTTGACCATCTGCGGATAGACCGCGTTCGTGATGTGGTTGATCTGCGTCTGATAGTCGGGATAGCCGTCCACCGAGACGACGATCATCGGCTCGCAAAGGCCGCGCTGAATGAGATTGTCGAGCATGTCCTGCAGGCGGACGATCTGATAGCTCCCGTCGTCCAGGCGGTAGCCCTTGTCGGAGCCGAACCAGTAGGTCTCGTCGAGGCAGCGCGGATGCAGCAGGAAGAGCACGTTGTACGGTCCCGCCTCCGGATAGCCGTAGGGAAGGTAGACCTCGATGTTCTTCTCAATGTCATAGCCCTGATGATAGGCGTAGTCCTTCGTGAGATAAACGGCCGTCTCAATTCTGCCCTGCTCCGTTGCGGGCTCGAAAAAGGCGCTGTCGATGATCGTGTCCGTGAGCTGGGGGTCGTTGAGCGGGCGCGGTGTCGGCGTAGGTTCCGGCGTCGGCTCCGGGGTGGGTTCCGGCGTCGGCTCCGGGGTGGGTTCCGGCGTCGGCTCCGGGCCGGGCTTCGTTTCCGCAGGCTCCGTCGCCGCGGAGGGCGCATCAGACGCGGACGCCGCATCCGGCGGAACGGGAGTCGGGACAGAGAAGGGGAACAGCCCCTGACGCAGCGAGATGATCCCCGCACATACAAGGATCAGCAGGAATAACAGGAACCACGTTTTTTTCATGCAGCCGTCTCAGTCCTTTCCGCGGGATCCGCACCGCTTTGCCGGATCCGTTCGTCTTGCTTTCCCGCCGCGGGGCAGGAGGCGTGAAAAAATCAAAGGTTTTTATCAGGCGTTAGTATTATACCAAATCTGACCTTCGCCCGCAAGGGGGAGCACGCCATGCCGCAGGAAAGAGCCTGTATTGCGCAGCAGGGCGCGTTTCTGTATAGGACGGAGAACGGACGGAGGCACGCGGGACGCGGCGCAGGGAAAAATTACTGCCAAACCATATGCAGTCGGGCAATTGTTTTGTGCGGACAGATATGTTAGAATTCATAAACGGAGTGATCCCGCACGCGGGTCTTCCGGCACAGAGGTCCGGGCAGCCCCGGCCGCAGGAAACTATATAGAATTCACAAAGGTTTTTCGCCGTTCAGACACGCTTTTCCTACAGTATCGGAGATTGACATACATATTGACATACATTATTAATCGGAGTACAATAAATTGGTTTTTTAAGCGATATTATTCCGCGGACAGGGAACGAAACAGGCTTCCGTGATCTTCCGGCAAAGCAGTACCGTCACCTCTTTGCCCGGAGAAAATGGGAGACCCGGTGTGTCTCTTCCCCGGAAAAAATATGAAAAGGACATGAGAGTCAGCGATGGTAAAACGAATTCTTGTGCTTGCTTTGGCCCTTGCGCTTCTGGCTGCCGGTTTTTTGTACATCCGGAATACGGAAAGAGCAGAGCAGATGCAAATGCAGCAGATGTATCAGAAGATCGAGCCGCTCCAGGCAGAGCAGCAATCCCTCAAGTGGGAGCTTGAGAAGCTGGATACCGAATATGAAAACCGCTCGCGGGATTTCAGCACCCTGCAGATCATGTTCCGGGAGATGCATGAGACGCTCTACTCAGAGGTCTATCCGCTGATGCGTGACCGCGGCATTCGGGGAATTTTATGCCTCTCCATGGACAAATATCCCGGAACCGGCATGAATATCAGCGCTGTGCAGTATCAGCGCATGATCAACGACGGCTGGGGGATCTGCTATTATTATGACAGCGAACTCGAGCTGGATTACTGGCTGACCAATCTGGAAAGCTGGCTGGAGAGGGATGGCCTCGGTATCCCGACGAGCATTTATTTTCCGCAGGGATACAGCTCTGCGGTAGATGAGATCCTCGCCAACCACGGAATCACGATCGTTGTGGAGAACGTTGACGAAGTGAGCTGCGAAGAGGTAAAGGAGAGCGGCCCGCTTTGGATAAGCGGCGCGATGATCTGGAATTATACCGGCGTCATCGGCGATCTCGAGAAGCTCGCCCAGGCAGACGGCGGGAACCTCGTCCTGCGGGTCAGCTTCACAGAGTCTGACGACGAGTATCAGCGGCTTTCCTTTATCAACTGCCTGAATGAACTGCAGGGGCTTTCTGTCGAACAGAAACAGGAGAACGAGGAGAATGCGAGCATATCCGATGGCCTTATGCTTCTGAACCTGGACGCAGCCCGTGACTGGCACCGGCATGTCAATGACGACCTGCAGGAGCAGGAAGAGGAATATAATGCGCGCCGTGCGGAGATCGAGGAGCGGCTGGAAGAAATCGCCGAGGAGATCTCCTCCATATATGCACAGTGGAAGAGCGAATGATCGCCATGCTTCAAACTTGCTGAATAAAACATTGGGAGATATACGAACGTGAAAAATGAAAACGAAGAAATCGTAATCGATCTCGGGAAGCTGCTGGCCGCGCTCTGGAGAAAGGCCGGAGCGATCCTCCTGGTCGGCGTGATATTTGCCGCGCTGTTCTTTGGCTATGCACGCTATTTTGTGACGCCTGTGTATGAGGCCAGCGCCCTGCTCTACGTCAACAACAGCCCTATGTCCACGAACAGCTCTGCGAAGATCAGCACCACCGAGCTGAATGCGGCATCTGACCTTGTCGACATCTACGCGGCAATCCTGGAGTCGCGCTCGAACCTGGATCTGGTGCGCGAGAGAAGCGGTGTGCCGTATTCCTATGAAAAGCTCCAGAGGATGGTTTCTGCACAGTCGGTCAATTCCACCGGCCTTTTCCGGGTCAGAGTCCGCTCTTCCGATCCGGAGGAAGCCTGCACGCTGGCAAACGTGATTGCAGAAGTTCTCCCGGGCAAGATCGCCGAGATCGTCACCAACAGCTCGGTCGAGATCGTTGATTATGCGATCGCTCCGCAAAACCGCGTCTCGCCCAACTACTTGAAGTATTCTGCGATTGGCCTGCTTATGGGCATCCTGCTCGCCGGTGCGTTCGTTATTATCATGGATCTGCGCGACGATGTGATCCACGATGAGGACTATCTTCTCACCAAATACGACGCGCCCGTTCTTGCCACGATCCCTGACCTGATGGCAAGGACGTCGAAAAAATACGGTTACGGCTACGCTGCCGCTCCCGCTGCGGCGAAGAAGGGAGGAAAGGCATAATGGCCAGAACGAACAAGAATGATCAGCATCCCGGCATGGATCGCGAGCAGAAGCGCGTCATGTTTGACAACATGAATTTTGCCGCGGCGGAGGCTTATAAGCTCCTGCGTACGAACCTCATGTTCTCGCTGCCGGAAAAGCCCTGCCGTGTCATCGGCGTTACGAGCTCCGTGCGTGGCGAAGGCAAGTCTACCACGTCTCTGAACCTCGCTTACACCATCGCCCAATCCGGCAAGCATGTCCTGTTGATCGACGGCGACCTGCGTCTGCCGACAGTACATTCCAAGCTGGGTATTCCGGCTGCGCCGGGCCTTTCCAATCTGCTGGCGGGCCTGAATGTCGAGAGGGACTGCCGCAGACCGTCCGGCTACTATGACAACTGGTTTATTCTCCCCTCGGGCGATATTCCGCCGAACCCTTCCGAGCTCCTGGGCTCCCAGCGCATGCAGATTCTGCTGGAGAAGTATGCGCAGTCTTTCGATTTCATCATTCTCGACCTGCCTCCGGTGAACATCGTGGCCGACGCGATGGTTCTTGCGCCATGGCTGGACGGCTTGATCCTCGCAGTAAGGCAGAACTATACCTCAAGCAAGGAGCTGGACGCCTGTATGTATCAGCTCCGCAAGATCGGCTCCCGCTTCCTCGGCTTTGTCATGACCGATGCTTCGGTTGAAAAAACCGGCAGCCGTTACGGTCATTACGGAAACAAATACGCCAGGGAAGACTACGGTTACGGCGATGGCGGCTCCGGCAAGCATCAGGACGCCTTCTTTAAGGCCGCTGCCGGCTCGGGCGAATCCGCTGCCTCCAAAGAGCAAAACAGCGAAGAATGATTGATTTTCACAGCCATATCCTGCCGCAGATCGACGATGGCAGCAGCGGGGTGAAGGAGAGCCTGGAAATGCTGGAAGAGCTTTCCCTCCAGGGGGTTGACACGGTCGTTTCCACCTCGCATTTCTACGCGACCCAGCGCAGCCCGCAGGAGTTCCTCGCCCGCCGGGAGAGGGCTGTCGAGCAGTTGAAGGCGCGCCTCCCCGAGAACGCGCCGCGGATCCTGCTCGGCGCGGAGGTCTTGTATTTCCCGGGAATGAGCCGCATGGACGAGCTCTCCACCCTCTGCATAGAGGGGACGAATATCCTTCTCCTGGAGATGCCCTTCAGACCGTGGTCGGAGCATATGATCCGCGAGGTGCACGATCTTGCCCGTTCCGGCCGCTACACGCTTATGATGGCGCATATTGAGCGCTACTATGACGATCAGCCTGTCTCGGTCTGGGACGATCTGCTGGGCGAAGGCGTTCTCATGCAGTCCAACGCCGATTTTTTCCTTCCCTTTTTTGCCGGGCGGAAGGCGCTGCGTCTGCTGCGGGAAGATCGAATCCATCTTCTCGGTACGGACTGTCACAATATGACGTCCCGGCCGCCGCAGATGGACGAAGCTCTGCGGGTGATCCGGCGGAGGCTCGGAGAAGAGAAGCTCGCGCAGATCGACGAGCTGGGAAGGGAGCTTCTGCAGGACGTGCTGTGACGCCGATACCCCAGCCGGTCGGAAGGAATCCGGCCGGAGCGCCGTTATCATGATAATGATTATATGATGGCGAAAAGCCAAAAAGCTTTTCGCCGCGCGGCTTTGCCGCGCAGCAAAACAGCACGGCTGTTTTGCCATATA
>ODAJ012192783.1_pt1 | contig 48499 bp, 32 predicted proteins | sample 1539241 | NCBI WGS metagenome assembly ODAJ01 (sample SAMN02144231, study PRJEB22623) | gut metagenome | biome: sheep rumen | host: Ovis aries | place: New Zealand | reverse complement strand
GACTTCAAGAAGCTGACCCAAACCTGCCATGAGCACGGCATGGGCATCATCATGGACTGGGTTGCCAACCACACAGCATGGGACAATCCTTGGCTCAAGGAGCACAAAGACTGGTACACACACGACCAGAAAGGCGAAATCATACACCCTGCCGGCACCGACTGGACCGACGTTGCCGACCTGAACTACGACAACCGCGATATGCGCAACGCCATGATTGATGCCATGCTGTTCTGGATTCGCGACATGGGCGTCGACGGATTCCGCTGCGACTATGCCGACGGTGTGCCCGCCGACTTCTGGAAAGAGGCTATCGACACCCTGCGCAAGGCTGCCGGCGACCGCCAGATCATCATGCTGGCCGAAGGCAAACGCGTCGACAACTTCACCGTGGGCGGCTTCCAGATGAACTACGGATGGGATTACAAGGACTCGCTTGTAAGCGTTTTCTGCAAGGGACGCAGCGTGGAGCACCTCTTTGCGGCTGACAAGGCCGAATACGACAGCCTGCCTCAGGGACGAGTGAAGATGCGCTTCACCACCAACCACGACCATGCAAGCGAGATTTCTCCCGTCAAGCAGTTCACCAACGAGCGCGGTTCGATGGCTGCCTACGTGGCTACCATATTCCCTCACGGCGGAGCACTGATCTATGGTTCGCAGGAAGTGGGCTACGAAGACGCCATCAACTTCTTCAAGTATGTGCCCGTCAACTGGATGGCTCACGGCGATCTGTATAAGGAATACCAGCATCTCATAAAGCTCTACAACGACAACACCGCACTGCGCAAGGGCAAGATGACTCCCTATCCCGACAAGGACATCATGCTTTTCGAGAAGAAAGACGATACAGGAGCGTTCCTCGTAGCCATAAACGTGCGCAATGAGGCCCACTCTATGGCCCTCCCCGATGCCTGGAAAGACATGGTGGCACTCGACGTTTACAGCGGAAAGGACTACACTCTGAAAGATAAAATCGAACTGAAACCCTTTGAATACATCATTTTAAAGGCCAAATAATGGAACAACACAATCACTACACAGCCAACCCCAGCCGCTACGACCAGCCTAATATATATAATAGGTGTGGCCGCAGCGGCGTGCTGCTGCCTAAGGTGAGCTTAGGAATGTGGCACAACTTCAGCAGCGGCGACCCCTTCGAGCGTAGCCGCGCCATAACCCGCTATGCCTTCGACCACGGCATAACCCACTTCGACCTCGCAAACAACTACGGTCCCCCTCCCGGAACGGCAGAAGAGACTCTGGGCAAGCTCATGGACGACGACTTCCGCCCCTATCGCGACGAACTGTTCATCAGCACCAAGGCCGGCTACGGTATGTGGGCAGGCCCCTACGGCGACTGGGGCTCGCGCAAATATCTTATTTCCAGTCTCGACCAGAGCCTGAAACGGATGCGCCTCGACTACGTGGACCTATTCTACTCTCACCGCTTCGACCCCAACACCCCTATCGAAGAGACCCTTCAGACACTGGTCGACGTGGTGCGCCAGGGCAAAGCCCTCTACATCGGAATATCCAACTGGCCGCTCGAACCGCTCCGCAAAGCCACCCAATACCTCAAGGAGCGCGACGTGCCACTGCTCATATATCAGGGCCGTCTGAACAAAATCGACCGCCAGCCGATAGACGAAGGCATCCTGAACTACTGTCATTCGGAGGGCATCGGCTTCATTGCCTACTCACCACTGGCACAGGGACTGCTCACCGAACGCTACATCAACACCCTCGCCCAGACCGAGGAGCAGCGCTTCCAGATACCCAGCGACTCGCGAATGGCAAAGGCTGTGTTCCTCACTCCCGACCGTCTCACGCCGGAAATGCGCCAGTATCTGCTTGAGCAGAAGGCCGAAGCCGACCGCAACGGGCGCACCATGGCCGAGATGTCGCTGCGCTGGGTGCTCGAGCAACAGGGCGTAACCTCGGTGCTCGTGGGTGCAAGCTCGGTTGAACAGCTCAAGACAAACCTTGCCTGCATTGATTAAGTCGAAGAATACAAGAACGAAATGAAAATACCGATGACTAAACTTAAACCAATAATAATGTTGCTGCTTTGCGCCATGCCCCTGACGGGCATGGCCCAGAGCGACGACGACGACCTCAAAGCCCTCTACAACACGCTCGACAGCCTGATAGAGCTTCAGCCTACTATTGTTGCCGAAAAGCAGAAACACATCAATACGCTGCGCGACCAGCTGGCAGAGCGACTGCTGTCAGACGAGGAACGCTACAACATTCAGCAGCGGCTCTACAACGAGTTCCTTGCTTTCAGGTACGACTCAGCCCACCTCTATGTTACGCGCAACATCGAACTGGCCAAGAAGATGGGCGACGAGCACAAGCTGTCGCAGAGCAAGCTGCAACTGGCCCACATCCTTTCGGTGACGGGACTCTTCGGAAAGGCTCACGAGCTGCTTGCTTCCATCGACCCTAACAAGCTCAGCAAGGACGAACTGGTGAGATACTACCGCGAGCAGAACGACGCACTGCTCTTCGAGTCGGAGTTTGCCGCAGGCTCAACGTACTTCAACGAGTACAACGACTCGTCCATTTCGTACCGCAAGAAGATTTTTGAGCTTGCCGACAACGGCAAACTGGAAAAGACATTCTCCAACGCAACCTACATCATCGAGCAGGGACGGGCCAGCGAAGCAGCCCACATGATGGAAGAATTGCTGAAGAAACTGAAGTCGGGCGACCGCAACTACAGCATCATAACCAGCACTCTTGCCTTCTGCTACGACAAGCTCAAGCAGCCCAAACAGCGCGAGCGATACCTCCTGCTCAGTGCTATAAGCGACCTGCGGGGTGCTATCCGCGAAAACAACTCCATGCGCGAGCTTGCCAAGGTGCAGTTCGACAGGGGCGACTTTGCCCGTGCGTTCAACTACATGAACGTCAGCCTGAACGATGCCGCCTTCTACGGCACACGCCTGCGAAGCCTCCAGGTGGGTCAGCTCATACCCGAAGTGCTCGAAGCCTACAGTCAGATGACCACCCGGCAAGACCGCCAGAACAAGGTGCTCATTGCCGTGTTTGCCATTATCTCGCTGCTGCTGGCAGCTGGCCTTGCCTACATCATCAAGATACGCCGCCGCCAGCAGGAGAATGCCGAGCGCATCAAGCGCATCAATGCCGAGCTGAGCGAGAGCATGGAGCGTACCAAGCGTGCCAGCGCGATGATGACCGAGAGCAACAAAATCAAGGACGAGTACCTCGGTCGCTTCCTTGAGCTGAGCAGCTCGCTCATTGAGCGTGCCGAGAACCAGCGCAAGTTAGAAAACCGTCTGGCTCGCGACAAGAAGCTTGCAGAGCTATATACCGAGCTGAAGAGTGCCAAGTACATCACCGAATGTGTCAACGACTTCTACAACAGCTTCGACACAGCCTTCCTGAACATCTATCCCTCGTTCATCACCGAGGTGAACAAGCTCCTCTCCAAGGAGAATGTAATAGATCCTAAGGATGAAAAGCTGACCACCGAACTGCGCATCCTGGCTCTCATCCGCCTCGGTATCACCGACAACCAGAAGATTGCAAGCATCCTGCGTTCGTCGATAACGACTATCTACACCTATCGTTCAAAGCTGAAAGCAAAGGCTATCGACAAAACAACCTTCGAGGAGAAGATAAAGCTTATCGAAGCCTACGACAACGATTAGATACCTTCTTGATAAAACGGACCTATGAAAACGACTAACAAACTGAAAGTCAGCGCATTGAATTTTGAACCATCTTGATTATCTCAACACGCGCTTGCATGAAGCCGAAAAGCAGTGTACTTTTGCATCAGAAAAAACAAACGGCACCTCAGCCAACGCAAAAGAAATTCTACAATAGGTTTCATCATACACATTCAGAAAGTTAAAGTTTTTAGTTAGGTTAGTTTAAGTTAATAGTTTATTGAATAAAAAAGGTTTAAGTAGTTTGAGTTAATTAGGTTTTTAATACTCCGATTTCTTAAATCGAGTATTAGCAAAGCACCTCGATGTCGTGAGACATTGAGGTTTTTTGTTGCCTGATGCTCGGGCTAATAGTCTGAACTATCTGCCCGTAAAGCCTTGACAGCGCAGGCTGCGCGTAGCTACCTTTGCACTGTCGGCCCGCTGCCGCCTCGCGTCCACTTCCCTCCAAACACCATATATACCCCCAACAACCAACCACCATCACTCCAACGCCAACACAACGAGGCGTTGGCGAGCCACAGAAAAGCACCATACACATCAACACAAAGCCCCAACCGAGCATGACGGGAGCCAGAAATGGCATCCCGTTTTTTGTTTCCACACACTCAGCAAGCAGCCAAAACCTCTCTCACCACACCCCAAACAAGACTTTACGGGCACCTCCGTAAACTTTCTCCAACAGCCCCGGAGCATTGCTACAGCATAGTTGGAGAAGTTCTCCAAGGCAGTTGGAACAATGCTCCGGAGCCGCTGGAGAAAGCTTACCAACGGCTTCGGAAACTTACAAAACGTAGCTTTCGGAGTTTGACACCGCTTGAAAGGACTTTGATTTTTCCACTCGTTAACAAAACCTAAACACCTAAAAATCAAGCAAAAGCGTATTTGCGGGTTTAGAATTAGGTTTATAGTGTCATTATTTATGATGCTAATGATGTTACATTTGCAAAAAATAACTAAACAAGTTAACAAGTCTAAACCGCAGACTACATGAAGTTACATTTCAGAAAAGCAATCGTTCTATGCACCCTTCTCACATCGTGCGCCACGGCAGTACTGTCGCAGAGCATCAGTTCGCCCAATGGCAACATCAGGCTTACAGCCGGATGCGAAGGTGGCAAGCCATATTATACATTATTATATAGCAACAAGCAGGTGGTGAAAAAGTCGTTCCTCGGCCTTGAGTTCACCGACAAGGCTCTGCTTTCAGACCTCAAGATCGTCGGCAAGCAGCAGTCAGCCCACGACGAAACATGGGAGCAGCCCTGGGGCGAGGACCGCGAGGTGCGCAACTCATATAATGAGCTGACCGTGAAACTGCAAGAAAAGGGCAAGGCAAAGCGCAAGATGGACATCGTGTTCCGCGTTTTCGATGACGGCTTTGGCTTCCGCTACGTCATTCCCCGGCAGAAAGGCATCGACAGCCTCAACGTTGCCGAGGAACTGACAGAGTTCACTCTCGCCCACGACGCACAGGCATGGTCAATCCCTTCAAACCATACCGAATACTTCGAGGGCATCTTCAAGCGCGCGCTTCTTTCGCAGAAAGACACCGTATGCACTCCCCTCACCATCGAATACGAACCCGACCTCTACCTCGCCATCCACGAGGCAGCCCTCACCGACTATGCTTCGCAGAACCTCACGCCGCGCTCTCAGGCCGACGGAAGCATCACCCTGCGCGAAGCTCTCACCCCGTGGCGCAGCGGAATGAAGGTCTATGCCAAGGGAAGCCTCACCTCTCCCTGGCGCACAATGATACTTGCAAAGCGCCCCGGCGACCTTATCACGTCGCGGCTGATGCTCAACCTCAACGAGCCTTCAACCATCGAAGACACCAGCTGGATAGAGCCTGGCCGATACATCGGTGTGTGGTGGAGCATCCACAAGAAGCAAAACACGTGGGAGATGGGGCCTAACCACGGAGCAACTACCGCTAACGTGAAGCGATATATCGACTTCGCAGCCCGCCACGGGTTCAGCGGCGTGCTGGCCGAAGGCTGGAATCCCGGTTGGGGACAGGGCGAAAAGGTTACTTATCTGAAAGCTTATCCCGACTTCGACATCAACGACGTGTGTCAGTATGCAGCCCGGAAGGGTGTACGCTTCATTGGCCACATGGAGTCGTGGGGCAACGCGCGGCTGATTGAAAACGAGATGGACAGTGCCTTTGCGTGGTTCAACCGTCTGGGCATACGCGCCGTGAAAACCGGCTACGTGGGCCATCTGCTCGACGGCAAGGAGCTTGCCAAGTCGCAGTATGGCATCCGCCACTACCGCAAGGTTGTGGAATGTGCAGCCCGCCACCAGATAATGATTGACAACCACGAGCCTGCCATGCCCACAGGACTCCAGCGCACGCTGCCCAACTTTATGACTCAGGAGGGTGTTCGCGGTCAGGAGTACAACGCCTGGTCGCGCGACGGAGGCAATCCGCCGGCCCACACCGTCACCCTTCCGTTCACCCGGGGGCTTGCCGGACCCACCGATTTCACCCCGGCGATATTCAACTTCGATGAGATTGTCGAGGGCACACACCCCCACTCCACCCTTGCCAAGCAGCTGGCAGAGTTCGTAGTCATCTACAGCCCGCTGCAAATGGCCGCCGATGCCATAGAGAACTATGAGGGCCAGCCGGCACTCAGCTTCATAGAAACGTGCCCCACGACATGGGAAAAGACCTTCGTGCCGAGCGGAGAGATAGGCCGCTACATCACCATTGCCCGCAAGGAGCGCAACGGCGACAGCTGGTTTGTGGCTGCAATGACCAACGAAGAGTCGCGCCAGCTAAGCCTCAGCCTCGACTTCCTTGACGACGGAGCCACCTACGAGGCCACCATCTACGAGGATGCTGCCGATGCCGACTACGAAAACAACCCCTACGCCATGACCATACGCCGCATCACGGCAGACAAGAACACCGTGCTCAGCCTGAAGCTGGCACGCAGCGGTGGCATGGTGGCACGCATAACAAAGAAATAAATATCATTTTTTATCTTATTCATTAACTTTAAACAAAAACAAAATGGAAAAAAACAAGAATCTGATTTGTCGCATACTCATGCTATGCGCAACGGTGTTTTTTGCCTACGATGTTTCCGCACAGACCATCAAAGGTCACGTTGAGGAAGCCAGTGGCGTAGAGATTATCGGCGCCAGCATCATGGAGAAAGGCACCACTAACGGCACTGTTACCGACATTGACGGTAATTTCCAGCTCAACTGCAAGCCGGGAGCCAAGCTCGTAATATCCTACGTGGGCTTCACCACACAGGAAGTGGCTGCCGTTGACGGCATGAAGGTAGTGCTGCAGGAAGACAACACCACCCTGAACGAGGTCGTTGTAATCGGCTACGGCTCGCTGGCCAAGAAAGAAATATCGAGCTCGGTGGTTCAGATCAACAAGGATCAGTTCAACCAGGGAGCCGTTCAGGACCCCATGGGACTCGTAGCCGGTAAGGTGACTGGTCTTAACGTCAGCGCAACCAACGATGCCGACCCCAACGGTATGACATCTATCCAGGTGCGTGGAGCCGGTTCGCTCAAGGCAAGCAACGGCCCGCTGATTGTTATCGACGGTATTGCCGGCGGCGACCTGCGCAACGTGGCCTCTCAGGACGTTGAGAGCATCACCGTGCTGAAGGATGCCGGCTCGGCTGCCATCTACGGTACACGTGGTGCAAACGGCGTTATCCTCGTAACAACAAAGAAAGGTGCAAGCGGCGAAGGCGTTACCAACGTTACCTACGACAGCTACATTGCCCTGAACTTTGCCAAACCACACGCTAAGATACTGTCGCCCGACGAGTTCCGTCGCTCGCGTCGTGGCACTGACTACGGCTACAGCACCGACTGGTACGACCTTATCTCGCGTCCGGTAAGCTACAACCTCAACCAGTACGTGAGCGTTGATGGCTCAACAAAAAACGGTTTCTACAGCGCATCTCTCAACTACAAGAAGGGCAACGGTCTCGACATTGCCAGCGGTCGTGAGGAATACGGCGGTCGCTTCGTGGTAGAACAGCGCGCACTTAACAAGCTCCTCACCTTCAACACCTCGCTCAGCGCACGCCGCGTTCACGAAGACTGGGGCAACAACGACACGTTTGACCGTGCTCTTACCATGAACCCGACGATGCCCGTTTACAATGAGGACGGCAGCTACTATGCTCCTATGGACGTTACGGGCGCACGCAACCCCGTATCGGTGCTCAACCTCATCAACAACAAAGGCGACCGCAACTACATTCTCGGCAATGCAGACATCAAACTGCAAATCCTGCGCAGCGAACATCACAACCTTAACACCTCGCTGAGCTACGCACTGCAGTACAACGATCTGAAATCGCACTACTATGCACCCAGCACCGCCGACGAATCGCGCTGGGGCGAGTATGCTGGCAACGCCAACATCAAGAACGAGAAGTGGTGGACCAACCGTCTGGAGTGGCTTGGCAACTACATCCTCTCGCTGAAAGACCATGAGCTGAAAGCCGTGATAGGTTATTCGTGGGAGCGCTCGAAGTACGAGGGACACTATCTTGAGGACAAAGACTTCACCTACGACAACCTGGATTACCTGAACATAGGTAAGGGAACCTACAATGCCAACGGCAAGACAGCTCCTTGGGCCAGCAAGACCGAGTCTACTCTGATTGGTTTCTTCGGACGTTTGAACTACAACTGGCGCGATATGCTGTATGTATCTGCCTCTCTGCGCCACGAGGGTAGCACCAAGTTCGGTAAAGACCGCAAGTGGGGTAACTTCCCCGCAGCATCTATCGCATGGGAAATCACCCGTACTCCGGGTCTGGACAAGCTTGCCGAGACATTCCAGAGCTTGAAGCCGCGTATCTCTTACGGTGTAACAGGCCGCAGCGACTTCTCTGAGTATCAGTCGCTTGCCACCTACAGTTCGCGTACTGGCTATTACATGGACGGAGCTTGGACAACGGGCTATGCACCTTCGGTTAACGCCAACCCCGACCTTGGATGGGAAAAGGCAAGTGCCTTCAACCTTGGTGTTGATTTCGTAACGGTTAACGGTCGCCTGCGTGGTAGCATCGAGTACTACGACCGCCGCTCTCAAGACCTGCTCTGGGACTACACTGCTCCCCAGCCTCCATTTATCTACAACGTTATTCTCGTAAATGTAGGAACGACTAAGAACAGCGGCTTCGAGGCTGCCCTCGACTTCGACGTATTCAACAAGAAGCCTTTCACTTGGACAACAGGCATCAACTATACTTATGGTATTACAAAGATGACCAAGCTCTCGAACGATATCTACAAGTCTTCATACATCGACCTCTATCAGAAACCCGGTGTTGGTGCAAGCGAATACTTCTTCCGCATCGAAGAAGGAGCCAAGGTTGGCCAGATCTACGGCTACGAATATGCCGGAACAGACGAGAATGGCAATATGCTTGTTTACAACAAGAACGGCGAAGCCGTGACTACCAACGCTGCCAATGCAGAGGACAAGAAGTACATCGGCAACGGAGCACCTCCTCATTTCCTCTCTTGGACCAACTCGTTAAGCTATAAGAACTTCGACCTGAGCTTCCTCTTCCGTGGTGCTTTCGGCTTCGACATCTTCAATATGCGCAAGTATGGTATGGGACTGCAGGGCTGCGGTACTGACAACGTGCTGCGTCAGGCTTACCTCGACGACAAAGACGTGAAGACAGGCGGTGGTGTTATCTCCTCTTACTTCCTTGAGAAGGGCGACTACTTCAAGCTCGACAACGTAACCCTCGGCTACACCTTCATTCCGAAGAAGCGTCACTTGCTTGAGAGCCTTCGCGTCTACCTCACAGCTAAGAACCTCTTCACCATCACAGGCTACAAAGGCAACGACCCGTCAATCGTTCCGCAGAACGGCATCACACCGGGTATCGATGTCAGCACTGCATATCCGCAGGCCACACAGGTTAGCCTTGGTCTGACTGTGAAGTTCCATTGATATTAGATAAACTGGAAAAACTATAACAAATAGAACATCTGGAATATCTATAAACAAACCATAAACAACAATAAAAGAATAGTAAATATGAAAAATTTAAAATATAACATTCTGATTGCAGTGGCCGCAACGATGGGATTTGCTTCTTGCACAGACCTTGAAGAGAAGCCCTACGACCGCATCGGCGCTGATGTGTTCTATCAGAATGAGAACAGTGTGAAAGCAGCTGTAGCTTCCATCTATGGACAAGTGCAGAGTTCACTGCCCGAAAACTTCTATTTCCTGCAGGAAATCAGTGCCGACCAGATTGCCTGGCGTTGCTGGAACAGTGGTTCATATGGTTACGACGAGGGTGAGAAGTACGTAGTTTCGACCCACACATGGTCTCCCGAGTCTAAGATTATCAACAATGCGTGGTCTGGTGCGTGGACCGCTATCGGTCTGAGCAACCAAACCCTTGAAGACCTTCAGGCCATTGATGCCGGTTCTTTGAACATGACCGAAGCACAAAAAGCCAGCTACATCGCTGAGGTTCGTATGCTTCGCGCATGGAACTACTACTGTCTGTTCGAGATTTGGGGCGGTGCTCTGCCTCTCTGTACGACAGTATCGTCTGACGTTCCCGGTTCTGCCGGTGCCAATGCCATCTATAACTTCATATCAACAGAGCTTGACGAGTGTCTTGCAGCCCTGCCCAAGGAGGACGGAAGCCGCAAGACTGTCAATCGCATGAACCAAGGCGTGAACCGTATATTGAAGGCTCGCCTTCTGCTCAACTCTGAAGTATTCATCGGTGAGGACCACTATGCTGAGTGCGAAGCTCTGTGCAAGGAGATTATGAACGGTGCCTACGGTACTTACTCTATAGCAAACGACTACCGCGACATCTACAGCATCAACAACGTGAACTGTCCTGAGGTCGTATTTGCTTTCGCCTGTGAAGACGGTCAGGGTGCTACCAATGCCACTACCAACGTGCGCAACATGACCTTCCTGCCCTACAACTACAATGACTACGTGCTTCAGGCATACGACGGCATCGGTGCATGGAACTGTACCTGTCTTGCTCCCTCTTACGACAACGGTACAGCCGGAAACGTACAGACTTCTGCTTTCCTGAAAAACAAGAGCTACGTCTACAGCGACGACGCAAAGAGCTTTGTTGCTGACTATGGCGACAAGCTGGGAGCTGTCTACGAGCGTTTCGACGACCGCGACATCCGCAAGCAGAACTACAAGTACAACCTTGGCACCAACACCTATCAGGGAATGTTCCTCTCAGGTCCAATGTATGCAAACTTCGGCAACGACACCAGCACTCCGCTGCTTGCAGATACCGACCGCGACGGACAGCCTCTGGTTTACGTAGACCAGGTTGGTGCTTTCCAGAACTTAGGCAAGAACCTCGAGACCGTAATGTCATCGCGCTGGGGTGAGACCAACTCTGGTATCCGCCTTGTCAAGTATCCTATGTATCCCGCCGGTGCAGGTGAAGGCTTCAAGGACATCGACGAAGTAGAGTTCCGTCTTGCTGAGGTTGTCTACATGATAGCCGAGTGCGAAATCCGCAAGGGCAACAATGATGAGGGCAAGAACTGGGTTAACCAGGTTCGCAAGCGCTACTTCACCGGCACAGCTGCCATCAACGAGCCTGGACCCGGCTTCACAGCTTTCGACAAGGACTGGATGCTGAGCCAGTGGGGTCTGGAGTACCTCAACGAGGGACGCCGTCGCCGCACCGACCTGCGCCGCTTCGACAAGTTCACACAGGGTCAGTGGTGGTTCTTCGGACGTGCTCATGAGGACAACGTAGACCTTCCTGCAAAGCGCGACCGCAAGTACGAGTGGTATCCTCTGCCTGCAAGTGCCCTGCTCGTTAACCCCGGACTCGTTCAGAATCCCGGTTACTAATCCCAAACACATTATTATATAATAACAATTAAACCATAAGAAACCATGAAAAACAAGATATTATGGCTGGCGTTGCTGCTCTTCCCCATGCTATTGGGCAGCTGTAGCAAGAACGAAGACATCGTCTTCGACCACGAGCGCCAAATGTTCGAGATACAGGATGGCAAGATTCTTCTCGAAGTAATCCTGCCAAGTGCTACCACTGAGGGCGAAGAAATCTACATTTCGGGTGCTTTCAACGGCGGCGACGAAGCAGCCGTGGGCAACGAAGCCTACAAGCTTATCCGCACTGAAGCCACAAGCATCAAGCGTGCAGTTTATCTGGACCCCTCTACATTCGTTGACGGCAAAACTCTTGCCGACGGTTTCCACTTCGTAAGCGACAAGCAGCGTCAGGAAGTAGACGTGAAAGGTCAGGACAAGTGGCACTACGAGAACCCCGGTGCTGGTACTTCGACCAATATTACAGTTGACCGCTGGGCTGCTTACTACGACAAGCCCGACGGGGGCGGTGAGAGCGACACCGATCCCGACGTACAGCACGACGGTTATGTAGTCTATGTAGACGACCAGACTGGCTGGGGTGCACTTGCTCTCTATATGTGGGGCGACGTAAACAACCTCAACGGCAATTGGCCAGGTATGCAAGTAACCGGAACGCGCAAGATAAACGGCGTTGTATATAAGTACTTCGACATGGGCGAGGCTAACACCGGATTGACAGAGAACCTGATATTCAACAACAACGATGGCGGCTCTCAGCTTGCAGACTTCGCATACACTATCGACCACAACCTTTATCTGAGGATTACAGCTACAGGCGTAGAGGAACTTGGGGAGCCCACACCTGCCGAGCCAGAGATTGTTCACACCGACGGCTTCATCTTCTTCGTCAAGAACGAGTCGAGCCAGACCAACCTTGCTCTCTATGCTTGGATTAGTGATATGCCAGAGCCTTTCGGAGTCTGGCCAGGCAAGTTGCCCGACGGAACCATGACCATTGGCGGAGAAGAGTACATCTACTTCAACATTGGCGAAGCAAACACAGGCCTTACCTTGAACTTCATACCGAACAACAACAACGGCGGTGTGCAGTGGGAAGGTGGAGACCTTGGCATCACCGTTGACCACGACATCTATGTGAGCTTAAAAGATGGCTCGTATGTGATTTTGGATAAATAACTAACAATCAACTATTCACTCCGTATCGCCTGCGGAACGAGAAAACCGCAGGCGGTACACCTTTACGAGAACAAAGAAAAACAGCAAAGAACCCGTCAATGCGACGCTGCTGTTTGTTAAAGTTAATGTAACTGAGGGCTGCTTTGTGAAAAGCAGCCCTTTTTAATTTCTGTTTGATTTATTTCAGGGTTTGTTTCGGCAAGCTGCTAACAATCAAGCATTTCCAAAATAAAACACTTTGATTTTCTCTAAGCGTGCTTTCCGAATATACACTTTAATTTATATCTTTGCATCAAGAACGTTAGCACATAGCTAAAAACCGCAGACATTACATTAATAAAATAACACAAACAGCAATGAAAACACCTAATCTCAAAACAATCCTTACTTTGGCACTGCTCTTCTGCCTGTCAGCGCAGACCATGTTGGCCGAAGACTACACCGACAAGATCAACAACGAAGCCGTCAGCACAAAGGGGCAGCGAGTGGTCTACGAACTCAACGTCGGCTCGTTCACCACAGAAGGCACCTTCGCCGCAGCCCAAGAGCGCCTCGCTGAGCTCAAAGCTCTCGGCATCGACGTGGTGTGGCTCATGCCAATCTATCCGCGCGGCGGCGGAATAAACAGTCCCTACGCAGCCACGAACTTCCAGAAGGTGAACTCATCCTACGGAACCATCGCCGACCTGAAAGCTTTCGTAGCCCGCGCTCACGAGCTGAAGATGGAAGTATGGCTCGACTGGGTGCCCAACCACACGGCAACAAACGCCGATTGGGTAAAGTCGCATCCTGAATACTACAAGAAGAACGGCTCGTCGTTCGTTCATCCCAACAACTACTCGGACGTTTACCAGCTCAACTACGGCAACGCAGCCCTCAAGAAAGCCATGAACGACTGCCTGAAGTTCTGGATAGACCAGGCCGACATCGACGGATACCGCTGCGACTACATATCGAGTCCCGACATACCAATGAACTACTGGGCCGCTGCCATTCCCGAAATCAAGAGCTATAAAGCCGGCAAGACCATCACTTTCCTTGGCGAGGCAGACATCGTTCAAGACAAGACCAACCTGCTCTATGCCGGGTTCGACTACGACTACGCCTGGGGATTCCAGGAAGGAAAGCTAAAGAGCTTCGGTCCAAACGGCACTTCAGCCGCCACGGTATGGGGCTACTGCAACAGCCTTATCACCGCCTCTACCAGCAAGCTGGCCCGCATGGTCTACCTTACGAACCACGACCAGAACTACAGCAACGGCACCCTCACCACGATGTATGGCAACAACCGCTATCCACTGACCGTGCTCTCGTTCACCATCTTCGGTATGCCGTTGCTCTATAACGGCCAGGAGATTGGCGACAACCAGAAGCTTGACTACTTCCACGACACCAAGATAAACTGGGCCAACACCGACAAGAAGATGCTCAACACCGTTCGCACGCTGACCGCGCTGAAGCACGCCGTGCCTGCGTTTAACGACGGAAAGGCAGCCTCGGACTTTGGCACCATCACCCGGCTCACGAGCAGCAACACTTCGGTGCTGGCCTATAAGCGCGTCAAGGGCGACAGCGAGGCTATCGTGGTACTCAACTTCTCAACCTCTGCCGTTACTACGACCATCAGCGGCATCACCGCCGGCGACTACGGCCTGTGGCTCGACAGCAAGAGCATTGCCAACAGCGTGAGCCGCACCAATGTGAAGCTGGCAGCCTCGCAGAGCATCTCGCTCGACGCAAAAGGCTATGCCGTATACGTGAAAGGAAAGTTCGACGAGGAGCAACCGGACAAGCCCGAAGAGTACACTCCCGTGCTCGACAAGGCTGACGAAATATCGTTCTTCTTCGAGACACCGACCGAAACGACCTACTCTACATGGGTGTGGGACGACAACGGCAACGGTGGCGACTACTATATGCAGAACACCACGTGGCCGGGCGACGACATGAAGCTCATGGGCACAACGAGCGACGGCAAGTACATATACAAGTACATCTTCACCAAGGTAACAGACATCCCCACTTCGCTAATCATTTCGTATGACGGAGGCAACTCCAAGGTCTACGACGGCGTAGCGTTCGTTAACCACGGCTACTACGTTCAGGGCCAGGACACCCCGACAAAGGTAATCACCACCACCGGCATCAGCAAGCTGCACTACGACAGTCAGGCTGCCAAAACCGCCATCTACGACCTCGGCGGACGCTACTGCGGCTCGTCTGCCGACCACCTGAGCAAAGGCATCTACATCCAGAACGGCAGAAAGTTTGTCGTGAAATAATCGAAAATCAACCAGCATATCAGGCTCCTACGGCTCTCGTGGGAGCCTTTTTGCTTTTTGGGGGGATGGAGTAAACAGGGCTTATAGGTCTTGCGAGAAAGTAATATGGGTCATATTAGTCGGTAATATGGGCCATATTGGTCGGTAATATGGGTCATATTACTTTTCAAGAAACCCACACGGGGAAATGCCTACGGCGCAACGAGCTAAAAGGAATAGCTGAAGCCTATCGAGGCAAACTCCTTGAACTGCCAGAAACCGTGGCGGCTGTCGGCTGCCACACCGTCGTCGAAGCGTGGATAGACAAACAGCTGGGCTGCCATCCAGCGGTTGATGGCAAGCGAGAAGGTGTTTTCCCACTCCATTTCCACACGCTTATAGGATGTATAGGCATAGAGGCGGCTCTTCCATTTGAACAGGTCGGAGAACTCCCAGGTGGTGTCGAAGGTGAACTGCGAACCGAAGTCGTGAAGGAAATGCTTACCTTCGGGAATACCCAGCCGCGACGAAAGCTCGAGGTTGCGCGTGTATTTCCAGTTGTAAGCAAAGGGAGCGAAGTGAGCCGTGCCCTTGAGACGGTGGTTGAACCAGTCGATGTTGTAGTCCATACCTACCGAGAGGTTCACGTTCAGTGGCGCAAGGAAGTCGGCATAGAGTAGCGGGTCGTTGGTCTTGTAGCTGTGGGCAAACTGCGTGTTGGCTACGAGCTGCAGGGTATAGTACCACCGTTTGGATGCGTGAAGTCCCAGCTTGCTTGTCAATCGGATAAGATCCTCGTTGGCTTTGAGCGAGTGGACGGAGTCGCTTCGCGTGTTCTGAAGTCCGAATTTCAGCTCAAGCCTGTTCTCCCATTTCAGCCTCTGGCGGTTGTTATAGTTGGCTTCGACCGTCACATTGCCCAGCAGCGCATAGTTGCTCTCGCCTCCTTTATACCAGTTTCCAGACACATAGTTCTGCATTAGCTGCAATGCGAAATCGCCCTTGAAGCTCCAGAACTGCGGTTTCTTCACCATTAGAGTGACACTTCCGGGCAGATGCGGCCTGCTGCCCGACGGGGCATGATGGGTGAAGTCGGTGTTGCGTCGCAGCGGTTGGTCCACGATATAGTCGTCGTGGTGGCTGCGACGGACGGCAGAAGGAACGCTGTGGATAAGTTCGGGGTGGGCAATATAGAATTTCATCAGCAGCGAGTCGGGCACGGCATCATGCTGTCTGCCGGCTAAGCTGTCGCCACCGGGATTGGCGGAAGGCACAAACAGACGGCGGGCCACGTCGCTGTCGAAGTTCAACGGAGCGTAGAGGCGATAGTCGTCGGGCTGTCGAATGAGCAGCGTATCTTGTGCTGTGGCGTGGGCTACCGCCGCGAAGAGCATCATCGCAAGCCACGACAGCCGGCTGCAACTGCCTGAAAGAAAGTTATTCACCGAAAACATATATTTTGAAAACATAATGCAAAGGTAAGTATAATCTGCGTAGAAAAGCAGAAAAGGTGTTCTTTATTATCCTCGTATGCGGCCCGAAGCCATAGAATTACGTCCATGAGCACCTGACATTAGCAAGAATATGAGTACCTTTGCCGCAAAGATGCTATTACAAAACCGAGTCTGAGTACTATGCAATTCAAGATTACATCCGACTATAAGCCAACAGGCGACCAGCCCGAAGCCATAAAGGAGCTGACCGACGGCGTGAAGCGCGGCGACCGGGCGCAGGTGCTGCTCGGCGTTACGGGGTCGGGCAAGACGTTCACTATTGCAAATGTGATACAGAACGTGCAGAAGCCTACGCTCATTCTGAGCCACAACAAGACACTGGCAGCACAGCTCTACGAGGAGATGCGGGGCTTCTTCCCCGACAATGCCGTGGAGTACTACGTGTCATACTACGACTACTACCAGCCCGAAGCCTATCTGCCTACGACTGACACCTACATAGAAAAAGACCTCGCAATCAACGAAGACATCGACCGGCTGCGTCTGTCGGCGGTGTCGGCACTGCTTTCGGGGCGCAAGGACGTAATCGTGGTGTCGTCGGTGTCGTGCATCTATGGCATGGGAGGACCCACGTCGATGGCATCGAGCGTGATACGCATCAGCAAGGGGCAGACCTACGACCGCAACCAGTTCCTGAGAAAGCTCGTCGATGCACTCTATGTGAGAAACGACGTGGCTCTGGAGAGAGGAAACTTTCGCGTGAAGGGCGACACGGTGGACATCGCCATGGCTTACAGCAACAATGTTCTGAGGGTGACGTGGTGGGACGACGAGATAGACAGCATAGAGGAAATAGATTCCACTGACTACCACAGGCTGGCAAGCTTCGAGCAATACGAGATATATCCCGCTAACCTGTTCGTGACATCAAAGGAGCAGACCGAAGAGGCTATCCGCCTCATTCAGGACGACCTGGTGATGCAGATTGACTACTTCAAGGAAATGGGCGACGGCATCAGGGCCCAGCGCATAAAGGAACGCGTGGAGTATGACATCGAGATGATACGCGAACTGGGACATTGTTCGGGAATAGAGAACTACAGCCGCTACTTCGACGGCAGACAGGCAGGCGAAAGGCCATACTGTCTTTTCGACTTCTTTCCAAAGGATTTCCTGATGGTCATCGACGAGAGCCACGTCAGTGTGCCGCAGATTTCGGCCATGTACGGCGGCGACCGGGCCCGCAAGCGCAACCTCGTGGAATATGGCTTCCGACTTCCGGCAGCTTTCGACAACCGCCCGCTGAGGTTCGATGAGTTCCAGCAGCTGATAAATCAGGTTATTTACGTGTCGGCAACCCCAGCCGACTATGAGCTTCAGGAGTCGGAAGGCGTGGTGGTGGAACAGATTATCCGCCCCACGGGACTGCTTGACCCGGAGATTGTGGTTCGACCGAGCGAGAACCAGATTGACGATTTGCTTGAAGAAATCCAGCTGAGATGCGAGAAAGACGAGCGAGTGCTGGTGACAACGCTGACAAAACGGATGGCGGAGGAGCTGACGGAATACCTGCTGAACCACGAGGTGAGGGCAAACTACATCCACAGCGACGTGGCAACGCTCGACCGAGTGAAAATAATGAACGACCTCAGAGCTGGTTTGTTCGACGTTCTGGTGGGCGTAAACCTGCTCAGAGAGGGCCTTGACCTGCCCGAAGTGTCGCTTGTGGCCATACTGGATGCCGACAAGGAGGGTTTTCTGCGTAGCCACCGAAGCCTCACTCAGACGGCTGGAAGGGCTGCGCGAAACGTCAATGGCATGGTGATAATGTATGCCGATACCATAACTGAGAGTATGCAGCGCACCATAGACGAGACTAATCGCAGGCGAGAAAAGCAGCTCAGGTACAACGAAGAGCATGGCATCACGCCAAAGCAGATTGTGAAGTCGATAGCCACAAGCCTCGGCACAGGCTCGGCACAGGCTGCCAGCACGAGCTATGAGGAGAGTCTGAGGAAAGCCGAAGGAGCCTATTCGGAAAAGTATTCGGCATTTGCGGCTGACCCTATCGTTGTGAAGATGAGCAAGGCACAGCTGGAAAAGAGCATCGAACGCACTACGCAACTGATGAACCAGGCTGCCAAGGAACTGGACTTCCTGCAAGCTGCGCAGTACAGGGACGAGATACTGAGGCTGAAGGAGGAGCTGAAAAACAAGGAATAGAGGCTGGCGAGTTGCCTGAAAACAGGCGATGCAACGCCAATATATACGAAAAGCGGTATCTCCGTCAAGATGGAGATACCGCTTTTATCGTAGAGAAGCCAGCCGTCAGTTGTTGATCGAACCTCCGACGATATCGAGAAGTTCGCTTGTAATAGCCTGCTGACGTGACTTATTGTATTGCAGATTGAGTTCGCGAAGCAGCTCGTCGGCATTGTCGGTGGCTGTTTGCATGGCTACCATGCGAGCTGCGTGCTCCGAAGCATTGCTGTCGAGAAGTGCCGTATAGAGCATCAGGTGGGCAAGTTTGGGGATAAGGAGCGACAAAACAGTGTTCATGTCGGGCTCAACAATGAAGATGTCGGCCAACGGTTTCACTTCTTTCTTCTCCTTCTCCTGCGTATCCTTCTTCTTTTTCAGATACTCCTGAGCCTTTTTGGTCACGATGTTCGTGCTGAGGTCGCGCTCCTTGTCCAGACTCAGTTCTTCTGAAATGTCGATAGGAAGGAATATCTTGCGAGTCAGTATCTGGCTGCCAGCACTCTTGAAGTGGTGATATAACAGCTCAACCTTGTCTATCTCGCAATCAACATACAGCTGTCCAAGCTCCTGGGCAATGTTTATACAATCGGCAATGTTAGGCTTATCGGCCAGATGGCTGTACTCGCCCATAACCTTGTAGCCCAGCTTCTGGGCTTTCTCGGCTACCTTCCGGCCAATCGGATACACAATGATATTCTCCTTACCCAGATGGCTGTACTCTTCCATAGCCTGCATCATCATCTTGATGACGTTGGCATTGAAGCCACCACACATCGAACTGTTGGAACTAAACACCACCAAGGCTACTCTCTTCACCTGACGTTCTTCGCTGAAGACAGTAGTAGCATCGGCCTCACTTGCAAGAAAAGTCTTGAGGATATGCTCCAACATGGTTTCGTAAGGAAGCATATTCTCTATCATCACCTGAGCATGGTGGAGCTTTGATGATGCTACCATCTTCATAGCACTCGTTATCTTGCGGGTACTATTGACACTGGCAATTCGCGTTTTAATCTCTTTCAGTGATGGCATAATCTACTCTTTTAGCTATTGGGTGTAACTAATCCTTGTACTGACCGGCTATGTCGGCCATAGTGTCCTCAACTATTCGCGTTGCATCATCGGTAAGGCTACCGCTGCCCAGCACCTCGATAACGTCGGGATGTGCGCTTCGCATCTTCTCGAGGAACGTGTCCTGGCACTCGCGTATCTTGTCGACAGGCACCTGATGCATCAAACCATGTACTCCACAGTAGAGTATGGCAATCTGCTCGCCTACCGGCATTGGTGAATACTGTGGCTGAATGAGCAGCTGATTGTTCTTACGGCCACGGTCGAGCGTCATTGCGGTCACGGCATCCATATCGCTTGAGAACTTGGAGAACGACTCAAGCTCGCGATACTGTGCCTGGTCAATCTTCAAAGTTCCGGCAACCTTCTTCATCGACTTAATCTGAGCCGAACCACCGACACGCGAAACTGATATTCCGACATTGATAGCAGGACGGAAGCCCTGGTTGAACAGGTCGGACTCAAGGTATATCTGTCCGTCGGTGATTGAGATTACGTTGGTCGGGATGTATGCCGACACGTCGCCTGCCTGGGTTTCGATAATCGGAAGGGCTGTAAGCGAGCCGCCTCCACGCACATGACCTTTCATACAAGCTGGCAGGTCGTTCATCTGCTCGGCAACTTCCTGCTGCTCGTTAATCTTCGCAGCTCGTTCGAGAAGACGTGAGTGGAGATAGAACACGTCGCCGGGATAAGCCTCGCGACCAGAAGGACGACGGAGGATAAGCGACACTTCACGATAGGCTACAGCCTGTTTCGACAAGTCATCGTAGACAACCAACGCAGCATAACCGCGGTCACGGAAGTACTCTCCGATGGCTGCTCCGGCAAACGGAGCATAGTACTGCATGGCTGCAGGGTCGGCAGCTGTTGCACTTACTATAATAGTATAAGGTAGAGCACCATGTTCCTTAAGGTTCTGAACCAACGCTGCTACCGTGGAAGCTTTCTGGCCAATTGCAACATAGATGCAATAAACAGGCTTTCCGGCCTCATAGAAGCTCTTTTGGTTGATGATGGTGTCGACTGCGATGGCCGTCTTTCCAGTCTGGCGGTCGCCGATAATAAGCTCACGCTGACCTCTTCCGATAGGAATCATTGAGTCAACAGCCTTCAGACCAGTCTGCAACGGCTCCTTCACGGGCTGTCGGTAGATCACACCGGGAGCCTTTCTGTCGAGTGGCATCTCGAAAGAATCAGTCAAGTCAATATCACCCTTGCCGTCGATAGCCTGTCCAAGGGGATTGATGACGCGTCCGAGCATATTGTCGTTCACACGTATCGAAGCGATACGGTGGGTGCGTTTTACCACCTGACCTTCCTTGATACCAGACGTTGGACCCAAAAGGATGCATCCTACGTTGTCCTCTTCCAAGTTCATCACGATGGCCATGGTGCCGTTCTCGAACTCAAGGAGCTCATTGGCCTCGGCATTGCGCAGGCCATAGATGCGAGCCACGCCATCACCCACGGTCAGAACAGTACCAACCTCGTCGAACTTCTCGGCACTGGTAATGCCTTGAAGTTGCTTGAGCAATACTTCAGACACCTCACTCGGTTTAATTTTATCTGACATTCTTTTAAGTTTACGTTTTAGAATATAATACCTCTGCTACTTCTGTAGTTCCGACAATATCTTCTTCAGCTTCGTTTTCACGCTTGCATCCATGCGATAGGTGTCGTATTCCAAGACAAAACCACCAATGATTTCGGGGTTAATCTCTGTCTGAAACTCTACAGTTCCTCGAGTTTTGCTTTCCACCATCTGTCGCAGCTTCTGCTCTGTGGCAGGAGCTACAGCAGCGGCGGTGATTAGTCGACCGCTGATGAGGTTCTTCTGCTTTCGATAAAGAGTAATATACGAATTGGCCATAAACTGCAAAACGCTCTCTCTGCCTTCCTGCAAAACAAGGTGAATGAAATCACTTGTCAGCTTGGAAGGGTTCTTTCCACACGCCGTGAGCAACAAGTTTTCTTTCTTGCTCTTCTCAAGCATGGGGTTATTGATTGTGAAACGCAGTTCTGGAACATGGACGTAACTCTGAGCCAGAGTCTGCATCTCGCCATACACTTGCTCTTCTTGCTTCGCTGCCAATGCTGCCTTTAGCAATGCACGAGCATAACGAACAGAAATTACACCTATGTCCATAGCCAATTATCCTTTCGTATTGTCAACAGAAACACCATCAAGCAGCCTGTCAATAAGCTCGTTCTGCGCTTCGGCAGTTGAGAGCTTCTCTCTCAATATCTTCTCTGCTATCTGCACTGAAAGTTCGGCTACCTGGGCTTTGATTTCCTTAGCGGCGTTCTGTCGCTCTGTGGCTATCTGTTGCTTAGCCTCGTTAATCAGCCTGGCACCCTCATCGCGAGCTTTGTCTTCGGCCTTTCTGACAATCTGTTCGCGCGTCTCGGCTGCTTCACGAAGAATCTGAGCCTGCTTTTCGCGAGCTTCTTGCTTTATAGCCTCACCTTCTTGTTGCAGATTGGCCAGTTTCAGATTGGCATCGTGCGCTTTCTGAAGGCTATTATCAATGTAAGCCTTCCTATCGTTAGTCATCTTTATGATAGCGGGGAAGCCCCACTTCCACAAGATGCCAAACACGATAAAGAACACGAGTGACATCCAAAACAACAAGCCAGTGTCTGGCAATAACAATGACATAAGCTGTGACTTTACTGTTTACGACTAATTTTCTTAATTATAAAAGTGGTCTTTATTTGTTGCAAAGCAGTGCTATGATTACAGCAAAGAAAGCAACACCTTCAACAAGGGCGGCTGCAATAATCATTGCAGTACGTATATCACCCATCTTCTCAGGCTGGCGAGCCATTGCATCCATAGCCTGTCCGCCAATCTTACCAATTCCGAGGCCTGCACCGATTACTGCCAAACCTGCTCCTACTGCTGCACCTAACTGTGCAACACCTTCTGCTGCTAATAATAATGATAACATAACGATTGAATTTTTAAGTTATTAATATTTTAATTTATTCTTTCAATTTAGATAATTCGACTTAAGAGTTGTGCAATGACTACTCGCCATGTCCCTTGACGCGTGCCAGCGAGATAAACACTGCGCTCAGCATCGTAAAGACAAGAGCCTGGATGAAGCACACCAGCACCTCGAGAAGCATCATGAATATGCTCAATGCCACACTGAACACAGTCATGGCACCGCACATGAACGCTCCCATTGTTGCCATAATGAATATTATGCAAGTCAATGCAATAGCGATGGCATGGCCTGCAAGCATATTGGCAAAGAGTCGCACCATGAGTGCCAGCGGCTTTGTAAAGATACTGAAGACCTCTATCACCGGCATCAGAGGTGCCGGAACCTTCAGCCACCAGGGCACATCAGGCCAGAAAATGTCTTTCCAGTAGTGCTTCGTACCGCTTACATTTGTAACTACAAGAGTACAAATTGCAAGGAAGAACGTACAAGTGATGTTTCCTGTCAGGTTTCCACCGCCCGGAGGGAACGGTATAATACCCATGATATTGGATATGAATATAAAGAAGAAGCAGGTGAGCAGATACGGGGCAAAGCGCGGAGCTTCTTCTCCCAAGGCTGGTTTCACCACATCATCATATACATAATTCACAAACATATCCATGAAACCGACAAAGCCTTTGGGTGCCGGATCGTCAGCTTTGTGGCGGCGACACCAACGTGCCGGTATCAAGATACAAATCAGAAGCAGCACACCATCGATGAACAACACCAGAACAGTCTTGGTTATACTTATGTCGAACGGTCTGCTCTCGGTTCCGTCATCGTTGACCTCCACAATCTTGTTCTCGTAAAGGCTACCGGCAGGAGCTATATAGAGTCCTGTACCCTTTCCTGCTTCCCTGTAGCCTTTCAGTTTACCCTCCTTGATAGGCTCATGAGCTATTTTGTCGCTCATAAATACCTGCCATCCAGATTTTCCATAAACGATAACCGGAAGGTGGATAATTACCTTAGTATCGCCTATGTCGGTCACATGCCACTCATAACTGTCCTTGACATGCCCCCACAGGATAGCCTGCAAGTCGACTCCCCCCTCTCCTTTGCCTTCCTCAGCATAGGCAGGAGCGATAGTCATCAACATGACTGCAATGAAAAGCAGTTGTTTAAGGTGTTTCATTTATTATCAAACTTTTATATTATTTTTCTCGTAACGGGCAAAGAAGTACGCATCATAGCCCAACATGACAATATAGAACGCAACGAATATCAGAGCAAAGTCGCGAAAGACACCGTAGTCAGGTACCAGAAAGTAAACTATCAGAACAGCCATACCAGCCACTATCATCCGCAGTCCTGAGCCTGCAAGATAGAACAACGACAAGCTATTGGCATAGTTCCGGGCCACATACTTCCACGCGATGCCGTAGAGGAACATTGTGACGAGCGAGAACAGGGCACTTGCAAGAAGGCTATTCATCAGCGAAAAGCTCTGCATGACATTCATCATCAACAGCGATGCCAATGTGATTCCTGCTATTATCCAAAGCCCGAACCTGCAATAGCTCCTCGCGGCCTGCCCTACTCTGTCATTATTCCGCATGATTCAACTCCACGCAAAGGCTTACTTCGTTTTTCTTAACCACGACAAAGCCGCCATTGATCTCAAAACCGGTTCTGCCTTCGTCCGTGGCATACTCAACCTTTCCTTTCTCGAGTGACGAGATGATAGGCGCGTGGTCGGTGAGAATCTCGAAGCTGCCCAGCGAACCGGGCACCAAGACACTCTGAACGTCGCCGTCGAACATCACTTTCTCTGGTGAAACTATCTTTAATCTCAACATAGCTCTAATCTGATTGCTTCAACTTTGTCTTAGACTATCCCCTGGTTCTGTCTAACCTTTGGCAGCTTCCATGAGCTTCTTACCCTTCTCGATAGCCTGCTCTATTGTTCCAACATTGAGGAACGCCTGCTCTGGCAGATAGTCCACATCTCCGTTGAGAATCATGTTGAAGCCTTTTATGGTATCTTCAATGCTGACCATCACACCGGGAACGCCTGTGAACTGCTCTGCCACGGAGAACGGCTGAGAGAGGAAACGCTGAACTCGGCGTGCTCTGTTCACAACCATCTTGTCCTCGTCCGACAGCTCGTCCATACCAAGGATGGCTATAATGTCCTGCAACTCGTTATAGTGCTGGAGTATCTGCTTTACTCTCTGTGCGCACTCATAGTGCTCCTTGCCCACGATCAGCGGGTCGAGGATACGCGAAGTACTGCCCAGCGGGTCAACGGCAGGATAAATACCAAGCTCGGTAATCTTTCTTGAGAGCACGGTAGTTGCGTCAAGGTGGGTAAAGGTCGTGGCAGGAGCCGGGTCGGTAAGGTCATCGGCAGGCACATACACAGCCTGCACGGAGGTGATTGAACCGCTCTTTGTAGAAGTGATACGCTCCTGCATGGCACCCATCTCCGAAGCCAGAGTAGGCTGATAGCCCACAGCCGACGGCATACGTCCCAGCAGAGCCGAAACCTCAGAGCCAGCCTGAGTGAATCGGAAGATGTTGTCGATGAAGAAAAGAATATCAGCGGCAGCACCGTCCTTTCCGCCGTTGTCGCGGAACGTTTCGGCAACCGTCAGTCCAGAGAGCGCAACGGAAGCACGGGCACCCGGCGGCTCATTCATCTGTCCATAGACAAGGGTGGCCTGCGACTTTTTCAGCTCTTCGGGGTCAACGAGGGAGAGGTCCCATTTGCCTTCGTCCATAGCCTTCTTGAACTTTTCGCCATAGCGAACCACACCAGACTCAATCATCTCGCGTATCAGGTCGTTACCCTCACGCGTGCGCTCGCCCACACCGGCAAACACAGAATATCCGTTATGGCCCTTTGCAATATTGTTGATAAGCTCCATGATGAGCACGGTCTTACCTACACCGGCACCACCGAAGAGTCCAATCTTACCACCTTTCATATATGGCTCAAGCAGGTCTATGACCTTGATGCCCGTTGCGAGCACCTCTTTGTGTGTAGAAAGTTCCTCAAACTTCGGAGCTTCGCGGTGTATGGGGTATGCTCCTTTCATGTCGAGTTCCTTCATACCGTCAATCGGTTTGCCGATAACATTCAGCATACGGCCCTTGATCTGGTCGCCGGCAGGCATCCGGATAGGGCTTCCGACGGGCACAGCCTCCAACCCGCGCTTCAGGCCTTCGGTGTTATCCATTGCCACACACCTTACGGTGTCTTCACCAATATGTTGCTGAACTTCAATTACGAGGTCGCTTCCATCGGGTCGCTTGACGAGGAGAGCGTCATAGACTTTTGGCAACACCTTCTCAGGATCTTCGCCTTTGGTATCGAAATAAACGTCGATGACCGGGCCTATAATCTGCGAAATGTAACCATTGATTTGTGCCATAGTAATGTATTTTTTATTATTGATTATTCGGAATAGTCAGGATATTTAAGCTGCTGCAAAGATAATCGTTTTCCTTAACAAAAGCAAATATCGCTTTGACAATAATTATCATTCCACTGCAATTAAGCAATGCAGCAGCTTAAACATACCTTAATATTATATACTGAGTTCGTCGAGCACCTTGATAAGCTTCTTGTCGAACGGCTTGTCGCTCCTGATGGCCTCGCTAAGGGGCACATAGACCACCTCGTTGTTTCTCACGCCCACCATGATATTGCGCTGGCCTTGCAGTATGGCCTCGACAGCGCCTACGCCCGTGCGGCTGGCAAGTATCCTGTCGCGGGCCGTGGGACGACCTCCACGCTGCAAATGGCCCAGAATAGACACGCGCACATCGTAGTCTGGGAACTCTTTCTTCACGCGGTCTGCATAATAGAGTGCTCCGCATTTGGGACTCTCAGAGACAATCACGATGCAGCTCTTCTTCGATTTGCGTATTCCGCGCTCCATGAAACGAGCCAACTGGTCCACGTTGGTTGAATCCTCTGGTATGATGGCAGCCTCTGCTCCACAGGCTATTGCGCTGTTCTGTGCAAGGAAACCTGCATCGCGGCCCATCACTTCAATGAAGAAGATGCGCTCATGGCTCTGCGCCGTGTCCCTGATACGGTCCACACACTCCATGATAGTGTTCATCGTAGTGTCGTAGCCTATGGTATTGTCGGTTCCAAAAAGGTCGTTGTCGATAGTTCCCGGCAGTCCTATACAGCACACATCGTACTCCTGTGCGAAGACCATAGCACCTGTAAGCGAGCCGTTTCCGCCAATTACCACGAGCGCGTCGATGCCTTCCTTCTGCATATTCTCGTATGCCTTGGCACGTCCTTCTTCGGTGCAGAACTCTGCCGAGCGCGCTGTTTTCAGTATCGTACCGCCTCGACGAACTATTCCGCTGACGTTTTCGGTCGTGAACGGCTGTATCTCGCCCTGCACAAGTCCGTCATATCCTCTGTAGATAGCCTTGATATTGAAACCGTTATAGATGCCGGCACGGGTGACGGCACGTATTGCTGCGTTCATTCCGGGTGCATCACCACCAGAGGTCAGGATGCCTATAGTCTTGATTTTTGCCATAGCAGTATAGTTTGAAATTTATTATAGATTTATTGTTTCTCGGTTATTTCTCAGAAAAAGCTTACTATCGCCTTCACTGGCAGCACCTGTCAATAAGACCGTCGGCTCTATATATCACCTTGCAAATATAATGTTTTTTCCACTATCAGCAAACTATCTTCATCACTTTTTTCTATTTTTTGTCAACAAGCGGCCTTTCATCCACGGCACCCACGGCAGCCAGCGCATACCCGGTTGCGGCCTGCAGAAACACGACAGAGATCCTGAATACTTTTACAGCCCCATCCGTAATTTTTCTCCAGAAGCCCCGGAGCAAGCTTACAGAGGCTCTGGAGTAATGCTCCGGGGCTTCTGGAGCATTACTCCAAGGCTGCCGGAGCAACCTTCCCGAGGGTATCTGTAAAATCAGCAACCAAGCTACCGAGATTTAACAACCAACAAATCAGACGATTACCACTTTTCGTTAATTGTTAATTGAGGTTAAACAGAACAGCTCAAAATGCCTCTTCCTCACTCTTCCTACAGGTCAGGACCGAAAAGAAACTGACAAAAACGTTACATCAAGCCTTGCCCGTTCTGCCCGTTAGCCAACAAAAAAGAAAAGGTTTTTCTTTGTTTTGCTCTCACTTAACCGTACCTTTGCTATATAAATAAAGCGAAGGTACTCCCGTTCGGCAAAAAAAAGAAAATTGTTTTCTTTGTTTTGCCCTCACTTAACCGTACCTTTGCTACGCAAACAATGGAGCTGTCAGTCATCATACCGGTCTATAACGTAGAGCAATGGTTGCAGAAATGCGTCGAAAGCGTGGTCTCACAAGGCATCGGTTCTTGCGAGATAATACTTGTCGACGACGGTTCGCCCGACCAGAGCGGCTCGATATGCGACCGTCTGGCACGCAGCTACGACAACATCGTGGTGCTCCACAAGCAAAACGGCGGGCTCTCCGATGCCCGAAATGCCGGTCTTGAGGTTGCCTGTGGACGCTATGTCACGTTCGTCGACTCCGACGACCACCTGTCGCCCGGCCTGTTCGGGCAGCTGCTCGGCATCCTTGCAGCCGACGGCGAGACCGACATCCTGGAGTATTCGTTCGTTCAGACCGACCAGAACGGAAGCCAACAGCCCTTTGTCCTGCCCGACGCCACCTATCACGACATGAACAGCTACTGGCTCGACGGGCAGGCATACCGACATGCCTACGCATGGAACAAAATCTACCGGCGCTCCCTGTTCGCCGACGTAAGGTTCCCGCTTGCCACTGCCTTCGAGGACATCCACACCCTGCCCCACCTTCTCTGCCGCTGCAAAAAGGTGAGAACCACGTCCATAGGCAGCTACTGCTACGCCTATAATCCGTCGGGCATAACGGCCAATGCAGGTGCCAAGGAACTCACCGACCTGCTCAATGCCCACGTCAGTTTCCTCAGGAACCACCTGCAAGGCATCGACACAACCGACAAAAAGTTTGCAGCGTACTACACCAGTGCGCTCAACGTACAGATAGACGTAGCCTCGGCAACCGGCCAACAGCCGTCGCTGCCCATGCTGAAACTAAAACCTGCAAATTGGAAATTACTGATACTAAACACCTTTGGGTTCAACACACTATGCAAAATATCACATCTGGCAAAAGCCTTGCGCCCTCAGCACCGCTGATAAGCTTCATCATCCCCGAGTACAACCTGCCGTTCAGCCTGCTCACGGAATGTCTCGACAGCCTGCTCTCGCTCGATTTAGATGCATCGCAGCGCGAGATAATCCTCGTCGACGACGGCTCTGACGACAGCTTACTGCCCTTGCTCGACGGCTATCTCGACCAGATAATCTACATCCGGCAGCCCAACGGCGGCCTGAGCGCAGCCCGCAACCGAGCCATACCGCTGTGTACGGGTCGATACATACAGTTTGTCGATGGCGACGATATGCTCATTCCGCAGGTTTACAACGAGCTGATTGACATTCTGGAAAAGCAGCCCGACACTGACATGCTGCTGTTCCACCACACGTCAAAAGCCAACAAGCACTCCGCTCCCGTCGTTGCCGAGGCCCCCGTGAGCGGAACGGCTTTCATGCGCCACAACAACCTTAGGGCAAGCGCCTGGGGCTACATTTTCAGAAGGAGCATCCTGGGCAACCTGCGCTTCACTCCCGACCTGCTCCACGAAGACGAAGAGTTTACTCCGCTGCTTATGATAAGGGCTGAAAGGGTGATCGAGACCGACGCAACGGCATATTTCTACAGGCAGCGCAAAGGCTCCATCGTGAACGACGACGACGACAGCCACAAGCAGAAGCGCCTTGACGACATGATGCGCATCATCCTTTCGCTCAACGCTTCGGCAGCCCACGGCCCCATCGAGGAGCGCACGGCATTGCGAAGACGCATAGACCAACTCACGATGGACTACATCTACAACATCATAATACTCACCAGGTCGGAGCAGCAGCTCAGCGAGCGCACCGAGCAACTGCGCCGCGAGGGACTGTTCCCACTGCCTGATGCCAACTACACGAGCAAGTACAAGTGGTTCAGCCGGCTCTCGGCATCGCCTGCCGGACTAAGGCTGCTGCTCCGCTCGCTGCCTTTGCTCAGGCGCTTCACAGACTGACACCATCACAGCAACCGAAAACATCACTCACCAACCAGAGCAATGAAAATTCTTCTACTGGGCGAATACAGCAACGTCCACGCCACACTGTCGGCAGGACTGCGCCAGCTGGGCCACGAGAGCAGGGTGCTGTCGAACGGCGACTTCTGGAAAAACTATCCGCGCGACCTCAATCTGGAGCGCACTCCGGGGAAACTTGGCGGCATTGCCTACCTCGCAAGGCTTCTCCGGATGCTGCCACGCCTCAAGGGATACGACATCGTGCAGCTCATCAACCCCATGTTCCTCGAACTGAAAGCCCAGCACATCAGGCCATTCTACAACTACCTGCGCCGCAACAACCGAAGAATTGTACTCGGGGCATACGGCATGGACTGGTACTGGGTCAACACCTGCTCCACCACAATGCCTCTGCGATACAGCGATTTCAACATTGGCCGACAGCTGCGACACAATGCCGATGCAGAGAAAGAACGGGCTGAGTGGACAGGCACTCCCAAACAGCACCTCAACCAGCTCATTGCCAACGATGCCGACCATATCGTTGCCGGACTCTACGAGTATCTGGTGTGCTACAAGGACTACTTTCCAGCAAAGACAAGCTTCATTCCCTACCCCATAACGCCCATCAGCGACCAGCCGTGCCACAGGTGCGGAAAGCTGATAAACATATTCATAGGCATCAGCCGCAACCGTTCCGAATACAAAGGCACCGACATCATGCTCCAGGCAGCACGCGACTTCTGCGCACGCCACCCCCATGTTGCCGAACTGAAAGTTGCCGAAGGTGTTCCATTCAATGAATATCAGGAGCTTATGAACCAAAGCGACATCATTCTGGACCAGCTCTACAGCTACACGCCATCCATGAATTCGCTCTTAGCCATGTCGAAAGGCATCGTGGTGGTTGGAGGCGGCGAGCCGGAGAACTATGCCATCCTCGACGAGCAGAAGCTGCGGCCTATAGTCAACGTAACGCCAAGCTACGACAGCGTATATGCCGAATTGGAGAAGCTGCTGCTCAATCCCGAACGCATAGAACGCATGAAACGCGAGAGCATAGACTACGTGAGGAAGCACCACGACTTCATCCGGGTGGCTGCGCAATATGCCAATCTCTACGAGAAACTGCTCCGACAGCCAAACCTTTAGCAACATGAAAGCCTACCCAGATAAGATGAGCAGCGAGCAGGCACGCGCTTTCCAGGCGGCAGTGCTCGACATCGTGAGACAGATTCCCCGTGGGCGAGTAACCACCTACGGCACCATCGCGGCATGGGCAGGCTGGCCCAGCCACTCGCGCATGGTGGGACGCACACTGCGCTATTCACCGGAAGCACAGAGCTTGCCATGCCACAGAGTGGTGAACGCCGCCGGACGCACAGCTCCAGGATGGGCCAGCCAGCGCACTATGCTCGAAGCCGAAGGCGTTAGGTTCCTCAGAAACGGTCATGTCGACATGAAGCACTTTCTCTGGCAGCCGCCTTTATGCTTCTGACTGCCATCAACGATTATCTTCATGCCCCCTGCCCATCGCCCTCTGCCCCGTCCGAAGATGGGCAACGGGCATAAAAAAAGTCCGACAAGCTTGTTTACAAGCCTATCGGACTTTATTCTTATGAAAGGTAATATCTGTTTCTCTACCTTTCCGAAGCTCTTATGCCTCGGCAGCAGTGTCCTCAGCGGGAGCAGCCTCAGCCTCAGCAGCAGCGGCAGAAGCCTCAGCTTTCTTGTCAGCCACCTTCTTGGCAATAGCCTCGTTGACCTTCTTCTCAGCCTCGAGAGCCTTGGCAGCAGCCTCTTTCTTAGCCTTAGCCACGCCCTCACGAACGGCATCGAAGCCCTTTACCTTAGCCTGCTTCCAAGCATCGAACTTGCTCTGGGCAGCAGCCTCGTCGAAAGCACCCTTCTTAACGCCACCGCGCAGGTGCTTCATCATGTAAACGCCCTCTGACTTGAGAATGTTGCGGGCGGTATCGGTGGGCTGTGCGCCTACCTCTACCCAGTACAGGGCACGGTCGAAATTCAAATCTACTGTGGCAGGATTGGTGTTTGGATTGTAAGTACCAAGCTTCTCAGTAAATCTACCATCACGTGGTGCGCGCGAATCAGCCACTACAATACGATAAACAGCGTAGCCTTTGTGACCTCCGCGTTGTAATCTGATTTTTGTTGCCATTGTTTAAATGTAATGTTTTAATTGAATTTGTAAATTTGAAAAATGCTATCAACTCGTAATAGCGGCTGCAAAGGTACGGTTTTTCTCCGTTACAGCAAAAGCATGAGGTTCTTTTTTGTTGCTTTTCTTTGTTTTTTCGGCATTTATGGCTACTTTTGTCATTGGTTGAGAGTACATAACGGCTCCATTCCACCAATTATGATTAACGGACTTTCGATACTTATTCCATCATATAACGATCCTTGTGACACTCTCATACGCGAACTGCACCGTCAGGCCAGCTTGATTTCCACGCTTCAGTTCGAGATTGTCATTGGCGACGACGGCAGCACCAATCCCGAGACCATAGCCCGCAACCTACGCTCCTGCGAGCTTGAAGGATGCCGCTATTTCCGCAGCGACCAGAACATAGGGCGCTCGGCCATACGCAACAAGCTTGCCATGGAAGCCCGTTTTGAGTGGCTGCTCTACTTAGACAGCGGCATCAAGCCGCTGAGCGACAGATTTATCGAGCAATACATCATGGCCGACAAGGAGCCTGTTGTGGCTGGAGGGGTTGCGGTGAAGGGCAAACCTACTGACGAAACGTCTCTACGCTATCGCTACGAGAAAGCCGCCGCCAGAAGATTGACTGCCAGCAAACGCTCACAGCATCCCCACAAGAGCTTCCGCACGTGCAACTTTCTAATACGACGCTCCGTCATTATGACACATCCGCTGCCCGAAGACTTCCGAAACTACGGCTATGAGGATGTGCTCTTCGGTAAGATTATGGCCGAAAACCACATCAACATACACCACATCGACAATCCGATAGTCTACAATAAGTACGAGGAGAACCCTATATATATAAATAAGGTGGAAACAAGTCTTGCGACATTGATGGACCACAAGGAAAAGCTGGCAGGCTATTCGCCCGTTCTCGACACAAGATACAGGCTCAACCGCCTCAACTTGTGGTGGACTGTACACTTATTCCACAACCTCTTCGGCAAACAGCTGAGGCATCTGCTAATCTCTCGCAAGCCTCCGCTATTTCTCCTTTCGCTCTATAAACTGCTCTACTATTCAGACCTTGAATACAATTATTCGTAGAAAAAAAAGATTTGTGAATTGACAATTCAAACTATTTAACTAACTTTGTCATCACTGAAAGCATATAATAACCTAAAAACACACGCTATGACAATCACTATGATCATTCAGCTCCTTGTTGTCTTGGGAGCATTGTGGGTGGGCTCACGCTACGGCAGCCTCGCTCTTGGAGCCATCTCCGGCATCGGTCTGGCTATCTTGGTATTCGGATTTGGGCTAAAGCCCGGCACACCTCCTACCGACGTTATCTACATTATCATTGCTGCCGTCACCTGTGCTGGTATGCTTCAGGCATCGGGCGGCATGGACTGGATGATACAGATAGCCGAACGTATGCTGCGCAAGCATCCCGACCGCATCACGTTCCTTGCTCCGCTCTGCACTTTCTTCCTCACTGTGCTCGTCGGAACTGGCCACGTGGTCTACACTCTCATGCCCATCATCTGCGACATAGCCCTGAAGAAAGGCATCCGTCCCGAGCGGCCATGCGGCGTAGCATCAATAGCCTCACAGGTGGGCATCACCTGCTCGCCCATAGCAGCTGCGGTAGTGGCATTCGCATCAATATCTGCCAAGAATGGCTTTGAGGTTACGAACCTCCAGATTATAATGGTGACTATTCCGGCCTGCCTGTGCGGCCTGATGGCTGCCGCCGCCGCTTCATACCGCCGCGGCAAGGATCTTGACAAGGACCCTGTGTTTCAGGCGCGCCTGAAAGACCCCGTGCAGTATGCCTACATCTACGGCAGCAACGCAACTACGCTCGACAAGAAGATCTCTCCGTCGGCTAAGCGCGCCGTCTACGTGTTCCTACTGGCACTGGGCGTCATCGTTGTATTCTCACTCACTCAGATGTTTGGCATCAACCTGCTGCCCGAATTCGAGACCGACAAGGGAGTAAAGCCGTTGGCAATGAACTTAGTAATCCAGATCATAATGATTACCGCAGCCGCACTGATGATAATCTTCTGCAAAGCCGAGCCAAAGAAGGCAGTCGGAGGAGCAGTATGGCAGAGCGGCATGGTTGCTGTGGTGGCTATTTATGGCATTGCATGGCTTGCCGACACTTACTTCAGCAACTATATGACCGAGATGCAGGCCATGCTCGAGGGACTTGTGGAGGCATATCCCTGGACCATCGCACTGGCGTTCTTTGCCGTGAGCGTGCTTATCAACTCGCAGGGTGCCGTGGTGGTAGCCATGTTACCTCTTGCCTACTCGCTCGGCATCGATGGAGTTGTTCTGCTCGGAGTTCTGCCAAGCGTCTATGGATACTTTTTCATTCCCAACTATCCGTCGGACATCGCCACCGTGAACTTCGACCGCTCGGGCACAACCGTCATTGGCAAATACCTGCTCAACCACTCGTTTATGATGCCGGGCTTGGTATGCGTCATAACCTCTACTGCGGCAGGCTATGTGCTTGCACAACTCTTCTTCTAAGATATTATTAGTGCTATGTTAAGGCTCTCTGCCTGATAAGGACTGAAGAACAATCTGCTACTTTACATGGAGGTTGCAGATTGTTCTTTTCGTTTAATATGCACAAATGGGAAGACCCAAGCCTGCAAGTGAGTGAGATTACGAGCTGCCAGAGTGCGTAAAAATTTAAAATATTTCTGTTTTAAGCACCGTTTTCAGTAACTTTGCAGGGGTAAAAGCAGAGAAGAATGTGGCAACAGTGTGAACAAAGAAAGTATTTTTCTTTGTATTGCGCTCGCTTAATCGTACCTTTGCAAATTGGAAAGTCTATATATCGGGGAAAGCCTAACTATTCCCCAAAGACTGAGGACTAACGCAACAGCAAACAACAAGACATAAAAGAGCAATATGGAGAAAAAAAACAAGAAGGTACTGGTTCTCGGTTCCGGTGCGCTTAAGATTGGACAAGCAGGAGAATTCGACTATTCTGGCTCGCAGGCACTGAAGGCTTTGCGTGAGGAAGGTATCAGTTCGGTACTTATCAACCCCAACATCGCAACTATTCAGACAAGCGAAGGAATTGCCGACAAGGTTTATTTCCAACCCGTAAACACTCATTTCGTTACGGAGATAATCAAGAAGGAACGTCCCGACGGTATACTTCTTGCGTTCGGTGGACAAACTGCACTGAACTGCGGCACCGAATTGTGGCGCAACGGCACCTTGAAAGAATATGGTGTGGAAGTGCTGGGCACCTCTGTTGAGGCTATTATGAACACAGAAGACCGCGACCTCTTCGTAAAGAAGCTCGACGAGATAGGTCTGAAGACTCCCGTCAGCGAAGCCGTAGAGAGTATGGACGACGCGCTGGCTGCTGCCCGCAAGATAGGTTTCCCCATAATGATTCGCTCAGCCTATGCCTTGGGAGGTCTCGGCTCGGGCATCTGCCCCGACGAAAAGGCTTTCCGCGAGCTTGCTGAGTCGGCATTCACCTTTGCTCCGCAAATTCTCGTTGAGGAATCGCTCAAAGGATGGAAGGAGATTGAGTTCGAGGTGATACGCGATGCCAACGACCACTGCTTCACCGTTGCTTCGATGGAGAACTTCGACCCTCTGGGCATACACACCGGCGAGAGTATCGTGGTAGCTCCGACCTGCTCGCTCACCGACGAACAGGTGAAGCAGCTGCAAGAGATTTCAATACGCTGCGTGCGCCATCTCAACATCGTGGGCGAGTGCAACATTCAGTTTGCCTTCAACGCACAGACCAACGACTATCGCATTATCGAGGTGAACGCCCGTCTGTCGCGTTCGTCAGCTTTGGCATCCAAAGCCACAGGATACCCATTGGCTTTCGTGGCTGCAAAGATAGCCTTAGGCTACACACTTGACCAGATTGGCGAGATGGGAACTCCAAACTCTGCTTACGTTGCTCCAAGTCTTGACTACATGATTTGCAAGATTCCACGCTGGGACCTGACTAAATTTGTTGGTGTAAGCCGCGAAATTGGTTCCTCGATGAAATCGGTTGGCGAGATTATGAGCATTGGCCGTTCGTTCGAGGAGATGATTCAGAAAGGTCTACGAATGATTGGCCAAGGTATGCACGGCTTCGTAGGCAACGACCACACCCGTTTCGACGACGTTGAACACGAGCTGGCCCACCCCACCGACCTGCGCATCTTTGCCATTGCACAGGCTATGGAAGACGGGCTAAGCATAGAGCGCATCGAAGAACTGACAAAGATTGACCGATGGTTCCTCACCCGTCTGAAGAACATAGTTGACCTCAAGCATAAGCTCCAGGCTCTTACCTCATTGTCGGAGATTGACGAGCCTCTGATGAGGGAGGTTAAACAAGCTGGCTTCTCTGACTTCCAGATAGCACGCTTCGTGCTGAAGCCAGGCAAGGGCAATATGGAAACGGAGAACCTCACCGTGCGCCAGTACCGCAAGAATCTGGGTGTGCTACCTTCAATAAAGCGCATCAACACCGTTGCATCTGAGCACCCGGAGCTCACAAACTATCTCTATGCCACCTATCACACAGAAAAGACCACTCACGATATACCTTATTATAAAAATGACAAATCGGTTATCGTGCTCGGTTCGGGTGCCTATAGGATTGGCTCGAGTGTTGAGTTCGACTGGTGTTCGGTCAATGCCATACAGACGGCACGCAAGCTTGGATACAAGTCGATAATGATAAACTACAACCCCGAGACGGTTTCTACGGACTATGATATGTGCGACCGCCTCTACTTCGACGAACTGTCGCTCGAGCGCGTGCTCGACGTTATCGACCTGGAGCAACCTCGCGGCGTGATAGTAAGCGTTGGCGGACAGATACCTAACAATCTTGCCATGAAGCTCCACCGCCAGGGAGTGCCTGTGCTCGGCACAAGTCCTATCAACATAGACCGTGCTGAGAACCGCGACAAGTTCTCGGCAATGCTCGACAAGCTTGGCATCGACCAGCCTGCATGGCGAGCACTGACCAGTCTCGATGACATCAAGGAGTTTGTTGACGAAGTGGGCTATCCCGTTCTGGTACGTCCGAGCTACGTACTTTCGGGTGCTGCAATGAACGTATGCTACGACAACGAGGAGCTTGAACGCTTCCTGAAGATGGCCACTGAGGTGTCGAAGGACTTCCCCGTCGTTGTTTCAAAGTTCATGACCGACACAAAGGAGATTGAGTTTGATGGTGTTGCCGACAAGGGAGAGGTTGTAGAGTATGCCATCTCTGAGCATATCGAGTTTGCAGGCGTACACTCTGGCGATGCCACTATGTGCTTCCCAGCGCTCCACATCTACTACGACACCATTCGCCGAATAAAGAAAGTGTCGCGTCGCATTGCCAAGGAGCTAAACATTTCGGGTCCGTTCAACATCCAGTATCTGGCAAAAGACCGCACACTGAAGGTTATAGAGTGCAACCTCCGCGCCAGCCGCTCGTTCCCGTTCGTATCAAAGATCCTGAAGCGCAACTTCATTGAGACCGCAACACGCATCATGCTCGATGCACCATATAGTCTGCCAGACAAGTCGGAGTTCGACATCGACCGCATCGGAGTGAAGGCATCACAGTTCTCCTTTGCTCGCTTGCAAAATGCAGACCCAGTGCTGGGAGTCGATATGTCGTCTACCGGCGAAGTCGGATGCCTTGGTGATGACTTCAATGAGGCCCTGCTCAACGCCTTGATAGCCACGGGCTACAAGATACCGACTGCCACAGCCACTCATCCTACACCGGCAGTGCTCATATCGAGTGGTCCTGCCAAGGGCAAGGTTGATATGCTTGAGGCTGCCCAGCTGCTTGTAAAGAACGGCTATAAGGTTTATGCTACAGAAGGCACTGCACGCTACTTGCAGGACAACAAGGTGGCTGCGGTGCCCGTCAGCTGGCCTGACGAAGAGCAGAAGGAAGGCGGCGAGTTGGGCTATCTGCAACAGCTGGCCCAAGAGCGCGACTATGGCGAGAAGCCTGTATCTGTGATGAAACTCATTGCCGACCATGAGATTGACCTCATCGTGAATGTTCCGAAGAACCACACCAAGCGCGAGCTGACCAACGGATACCGCATCCGCCGTGCTGCCATCGACCACAACATTCCGCTGATGACCAACGTGAGATTGGCAAAAGCGTTTATTGAAGCTTTCTGCAGCCTCAAGGAGAAAGACATACAGATAAAGAGCTGGCAGGAATATACCAACTAACAACTTGAAAGACAACAAAACCAGATGTGTGACTACTAATGAAGAAGTCATACATCTGGTTTCTCCTTTAAGAATAAAAACACTTTAGATTATGATTACACAAGACAACTTCGACACCGACTTCCGCGATCCTGTTGAGGAATATCAGATAGACAAGTTTGTCTGCGACGAAATGTCGCGACAGCTTCACCGATATATAAAAGCCATGAAGGGCAGCCATAGCCATATGCTCCGCTTCGAGGAAAGGCTCAGACAGCTGCCACAGCCGGAACGAATACAGGCTATCGCCCGCTATATTGACCTGAACCGGCACGCCATTGACGGTCTCGACTGGAAGATTGTAGTTGTAAGAGCCATTGCCAACTACTCTGACACATATAGCTATTTCAACAAACTGCTAACCAACAAGGAACGGTTCGAATACTACACGGACAAGATTCGCAATACCTATAAGCAGTTCCACCAAGTGTTCGAGCAAGACGGCAAGTTCGGAATACGCGACCACAAAGGCAACATTCTTGTCAGCGCGCAATATGACTTCCTGCGCACACCTTATATATATGTTGATGACCTCGTATCGGTTCCTATCATAGCTCAGCGCAACGGCAAAATGGGTCTTCTGCTTGCCGACGGCAAGGACACTGTTGTCTCACCATTCATCTATGACGACATAGCAGTCAGCGAAGAGCCGCCATACTTTGAAGCCGTCATTGACGGCCATCGAGGACACCTTAGCATTGATGGAGTGTTCACCAAGGAATAAGACGTTGCCAAGACAACACAACGAGAGTTTTTCGATTAAAAGGAACTATTTTCAGGAAAAAGCATTAACTTTGCGGTTTAATAGCAATTTTTCTTAACAAAGATTAAAACAGAAGAAAGAAAAGAAACCACATGGATAAGAACACTATCACAGGATTTGTGCTCATCGCACTTGTGCTCATTGGATTCAGTTGGTACACAAAACCATCAGAAGAGGAGATTGCACAACAGAAAGAACAACTGGAGAAACAAAGGCAACAGGCCGTAAAGGACTCGCTGGCAGCAGTTGCCAAGGCGCAGAAAGCAAAAACCGATACCGTACAAAAAGCTGTAGCTGACACAACAGCACTTTTCTACAGTTCTATGAACGGTAAAGCTGAGGACATAGTTCTGAAAAACGAAAAGCTCGAAGTAACTATATCGACAAAGGGAGGCGTTACAAAAAAGGCCATTCTCAAGAATTTTATCGGCCACAGCAAAGGAAAGGCTGATACGAAAGACCTTACCCTGTTCGACGGCGACGACCAGCAGCTTGCTTTCATGCTTGCCACAAAAGAGGCCAACATCTCTACAGCCGACTTGTTCTTTGCCCCGAGCGAGGTAACAGACAGTACTCTCACTCTAACTGCCAATGCCGGCAGTGACAAGAAGCTCACCATCAAGTACTTGCTCGGAAACGACTATATGCTCCACATGAAGATGCAGGCAACTGGTATGGCCGGACTGTTCCAGCCGAACTACTCGCTCATGGACGTGTACTGGCAGGAGCATTGCCGCCAACAGGAAAAGGGCTTCACATTTGAAAACCGCTATGCCACTCTTACCTACAAGGAGAAGGATGGCTCTACCGATTATCTTAACGAAACTTCTGAGAAGCGCGACGAGAAGATTGAGCCTTCACTCGACTGGGTTGCTTTCAAGAATCAGTTCTTCTCGGCTGTAATGATTGCAAAGAGCGACTTCGCTGCCAATGCCCTGCTTACTTCAATACCACAGGAAAAAGGCAGCGGCTACCTGAAGCAGTATGAAGCCAAGCTCAAAACATTCTTCGACCCGACAGGCAATACTCCGTCTGAGTTTGAGTTTTATTATGGACCAAATGACTTCCGACTGCTTCAGGATGTGGAGCAGCAGAGCACTTTCGGCAAAGATCTCGAGCTACAACGACTCGTTTATCTGGGATGGCCGCTGTTCCGATGGATAAACCGTTTCTTCACCATCTATGTTTTCGACTTCCTCACCAAGCTCGGCATACCGATGGGAGTGGTTCTTATACTTATTACCCTGCTGCTGAAGCTCATCACATTCCCTCTTGTCAAGAAGAGCTATATGAGCAGTGCTAAGATGCGCGTACTGAAACCGAAACTCGATGAAGCCACAAAGCAGTTCAACAAGCCCGAAGATGCCATGCAGAAACAGCAGGCAATGATGCAAGAATATGCCAAATATGGTGTTAGTCCCATGGCTGGCTGCCTGCCCATGCTCATTCAGATGCCTATCTGGATTGCAATGTTCAACTTTGTACCTAACGCAATCCAACTGCGCGGACAAAGTTTCCTCTGGATAGACGACCTCTCTACCTACGACCCCATCTTGCAATGGGACAGCAATCTGTGGCTCATTGGCGACCATCTGTCGCTCACCTGTATATTGTTCTGTGTTTCCAACATCTTATACTCGTGGATGACAATGCGCCAACAGCGCGACCAGATGGTAGGCCAGCAGGCCGAGCAGATGAAGATGATGCAGTGGATGATGTATCTTATGCCACTGATGTTCTTCTTCATGTTCAACGACTATTCGTCAGGACTTAACTTCTACTACTTCATCTCACTGTTCTTCTCGGCTGCTATCATGTGGACTCTTCGCAAGACCACAAACGACGAGAAGCTACTTGCTATTCTTGAAGCACGCTATAAGGCCAATAAGGACAATCCTAAGAAGCTCTCCGGACTGGCCGCACGCCTGCAAGCCATGCAGGAACAGCAAGCTGAGATGCAACGTAAACGCGAGGAACTGGAGCGCAAGCGCAAGGGACTCGGCAACAATTAAAACTTATATGAGCATTACGCAAGTTCATATTGCGTAATGCTCAATTATATTTGAACTGCACAACACACGGTGCAACATTGACAATACAAAAACAATTATAGAAATGGAATTGGGTTTCGACAACGAGAAATATCTCAAGATACAGTCTGAGCACATAAAGGAACGTATTGCACAATTCAACGGAAAGCTCTATCTGGAGCTTGGTGGCAAGCTCTTCGACGACCATCACGCTTCCAGAGTTCTCCCCGGCTTCAAGCCAGACAGCAAGCTGCGTATGTTCGGACAGCTGCGCGACAGTATCGAAATAATAATCGTTATCAGTGCAGAGGACATTGAGAAGAACAAGGTTCGCGCTGACTTGGGCATCACTTACGATGAAGATGTTCTGCGACTGCGTGAAGAGTTTATGAGTAGAGAATTCATGGTTGGCTCTGTCGTCATAACCCACTACAACGGACAACGTGCTGCCGACCAGTTCAGACACCGTCTGGAACGTATCGGAGTGAAATCTTATATTCACTACCCTATCGACGGCTATCCACACAATGTGGAGCTTATAGCCAGCGACGAAGGCTTCGGCAAGAACGACTATGTCATCACAGAACGCCCATTGGTGATAGTAACAGCTCCAGGCCCTGGAAGCGGTAAGATGGCTACGTGCCTCAGCCAGCTCTACAACGAGAACAAGCGCGGAGTAAGAGCAGGCTATGCCAAGTTCGAGACATTCCCCGTCTGGAATCTTCCCCTCAAGCATCCCGTCAACATCGCATACGAAGCAGCCACTGCCGACCTCAACGATGTGAACATGATTGACCCTTTCCATCTCGAAGCCTACGGCAAAATAGCAGTAAACTACAACCGCGATATTGAGATTTTCCCTGTTCTAAATGCTTTGTTTGAAGGCATCTACGGTGAAAATCCATACAAGTCGCCTACCGATATGGGGGTAAACATGGTTGGTTTCTGCATCAGCAACGACGATGTATGCTGCAAAGCCTCGCGCGATGAAATTATCCGCCGCTATTATGACGCAACTAACAAGCTTGCAGATGGTGCAGATAACGAGAACGAAGTAAACAAGATACGCCTTCTATTCAACCAGGCAAAGATTTCAACAGCTTACCGCCGTACCACCACGGCAGCATACGAGCGCAAAATAGAAACGGGACACACTTCGGCTGCTATAGAACTTGCCGACGGAACGATAATCACAGCATCATCAAGCCCCCTTCTCGGTTGCAGTGCAGCTTTGCTTCTCAATGTCACAAAGCACCTTGCAGGCATCGACCATCAAGTGAAACTCATTCCGCAAAGCATGATTGAGCCAATCCAGAAGACGAAGATAGAATATCTCGGAGGACGTAATCCAAGGCTCCACACCGACGAAGTGCTTGTTGCATTGTCTGTCTTGTCCCAGCACGACGAAAACTGCCGCCGCGCACTGGAGCAACTGCCACAGCTTCGCAACTGCCAGGTACACAGCACAGTCATGCTTAGCGAGGTCGACCGCAAGATATTTAAGAAACTTGGCTGCGGGCTTACGTGCGACCCTACAAAGAAAAAATAAACCTTACATACTATGAAAAGACACACTACCATGCTACTTATGGCAGCATTACTGTTGTTGCCATTGACGGCCAATTCACAGGAAATGATAGGCAAGAACAACATCAAGCTAACCTCTGACCGCATGACACCCGAAGCCCTCTGGGCCATGGGACGCGTAGGAGGTGCCTCCGCTTCGCCCGATGGAAAGAAAATAGTTTATCAAGTGGGCTACTACAGCGTTGAGCAAAACAAGGGACACCAGATGCTTTTCATTATGAACACTGACGGATCCGACAAGAAACAACTCACCCAATCTTCCAAGAACGAAACCGATGCGGCATGGATTGAGAATGGTAAACGCATTGCTTTCCTCACCGACGGACAGCTCTGGAGCATGGACTGCAACGGCGGCGACCGCCGACAGCTCACTCACGATGCTGCTGAAATTGAGGGATTTAAGTTCTCACCCGACGGAAAGCACGTCATCCTAATAAAAAGTCTACCCTACCACGGTAGCATAAAGCAGAATCCTTCAGACCTTCCAAAGGCCACCGGACGGCTTTGCACCGACATGAACTACCGCCACTGGGACCACTACGTGGAGTCTGTCTGCCACCCCTTTGTGGCTAATGTCACAACAGAAGGCATCGACAGCGGTACGGATATTCTCGAGGGAGAACCCTATGAGTGCCCGATGGCTCCGTTTGGAGGCATCGAGCAGCTCGACTGGAGTACCAATTCCGAACTCATAGCCTATACTTGCAGGAAGAAAGAAGGGGTTAATTATGCCATTTCTACCGACTCAGACATATATTTATATAATGTGTCGAGCCGCCAGACCACTAATCTTTGCAAAGGAGATATACTTCCAGATGTTGCCATTGACCCCACAAAGACTTTAAAAGACCAAGCCATCAATTCAGAACATCTATCCGACTTGAATGTCGGTTACGACACAAATCCCAAGTTCTCGCCCGACGGCAAGCACCTTGCTTGGCTATCAATGAAGCGAGATGGCTACGAGAGCGACCGCAACCGACTGTGCATCTACGACCTTGCCAGTGGCAAAAAGCAGTACATCACTGAGTCTTTCGACTCCAACGTCGATGATTTCTGCTGGGCAGACAAGAAGAACACCCTTTACTTCATTGGTGTTTGGCACGCCACTGAGAACCTTTATTCAACCAATCTGAAAGGCGAGGTGCGCCAACTCAGCAACGACAAAGCTGACTTCGGCAGCTTACAGATGCTTGGAAATACTGGCCGACTGCTCATGGAACGCCACAGCTACACTGAAAGTGCCGACCTCTATGTCGTCAGTCCTGGAAAAGACATAGCCTCTACTCGTATCAAACAGATAACAGAAGAGAACAAGCACATCTTCGACCAGCTTGTCAAACCCACATCGGAGGCACACTGGACCAAGACAACCGATGGCAAAGATATGCATTATTGGGTAATACTTCCACCTGATTTCGACCCTAACAAGAAGTATCCAACGCTGCTGTTCTGCGAAGGCGGTCCCCAAAGCCCCGTGTCGCAGTTCTGGAGCTATCGCTGGAACTTTATGATCATGGCCTCGCAAGGCTATGTTATCGTAGCACCCAATCGCCGCGGATTACCAGGTTTCGGCAGCGAGTGGTGTGAGCAGATTAGTGGCGACTGGACTGGTCAATGCCAGAAAGACTATCTTTCAGCTATCGACGATGCCGTGGCTACCCTGCCCTATGTCGACAAAGACAGACTGGCTGCCGTGGGAGCATCATTCGGTGGCTTCTCAGTCTACTATCTCGCAGGCCATCACGACAAGCGCTTCAAGTGCTTCATAGCCCACGACGGTGCTTTCAACCTTGAGTCGATGTATACCGACACGGAAGAGGTATGGTTCTCAAACTGGGAATACGACGATGCCTACTGGAACAAAGACCAGACCGAGCGAGCCCGAAAGACATACGAAAACTCTCCCCATCGCTTTGTTGACAAGTGGGACACACCTATTCTCTGTATTCACGGCGAGAAAGACTATCGCATCAATGCTAACCAAGGCATGGGCGCTTTCAATGCAGCCCGCCTGCGTGGTATACCAGCCGAGCTGCTTATCTTCCCCGACGAGAACCACTGGGTGCTCAAGCCCCAGAATGGTATTCTCTGGCAGCGAACATACTTCGAGTGGCTCAAGCGCTGGCTCAAATAAACAGCATCTACCCCTTACGCGAATAAAAAAGGAACAGATTAAAATAAAAGCACTAATATTATGACACAAATGATTCAGAAAACACTGCGCGACTCAGCAGCCATGCGTTGGACAGCATTGCTGCTTTTGGCTCTCGCCATGTTCTGCAGTTACATCTTCATGGACATTCTCTCACCCATCAAAGACCTCATGCAGGAAACCCGCTTGTGGGACTCCACATCGTTTGGACGTATGCAGGGTTCAGAAGTCTTTCTCAATGTGTGGGCTTTCTTCCTTATCTTCGCAGGCATCATCCTCGACAAGATGGGTGTTCGTTTCACGATGGTTCTCTCGTGTGCCCTGATGCTTGTTGGAGCTATTGTCAAATGGTATGCTATAAGCAAATCGTTCATGGGCTCCGGACTTGAGGCATGGTTCAGCAGCCACCTTAACTGGGGGCCACTCTTTGGAGTTGAATGGCTCGACATCCTGCCCTTCGCCGCAGGGATGCCAGCTTCAGCCAAGTTTGCATCGTGTGGCTTTATGATTTTCGGCTGTGGATGCGAGATGGCCGGCATAACCGTATCGCGAGGTATCGTGAAATGGTTTAAGGGTCGCGAGATGGCACTTGCCATGGGCAGCGAGATGGCTCTTGCCCGATTAGGAGTGGCTACGTGTATGATTTTCTCGCCCTTCTTTGCTCGCCTTGGTGGCAATGTAAGTGTCAGCCGCTCTGTAGCCTTCGGCGTTGTGCTCATGTGCATCGCCCTTATCATGGCTCTTGTCTACTTCGTCATGGACAGCAAGTTAGACAAGCAAACAGGTGAGGCAGAAGAAAAAGACGACCCATTCAAGGTCAGCGACCTGGGCAAGATACTCACCGACAGTGGCTTCTGGATTGTTGCACTTCTCTGTGTGCTCTATTATTCAGCCATCTTCCCATTCCAGAAATATGCCGTTAATATGCTGCAATGCAACCTTACACTCACTCTCCCCGACTCCAACTCGTTCTGGGCAAGCGAAAGTGTGACCATCGTGCAGTATATTATAATGCTCATCGTTGCTGCCGCAGGCTTTGCCAGCAACTTCCAGAAAGACAAGACACGTCGCTACTGCCTTCTCGGCATATCAATCCTTGCGCTCATTACATATTGCTACATGGGTTATATGCGCCAGACAGCTGAGAGCATCTTTGCCGTATTCCCATTGTTGGCCGTACTTATCACGCCTATCTTGGGCAGCTACCTCGACCACAAGGGCCGCGCAGTATCCATGCTCGTTCTGGGCTCGTTGCTGCTAATCGGCTGCCACCTGACGTTTGCTTTCATTCTGCCGCTGTTCAGCGGTAATGCCGTGGGCGGAGTGATTATTGCTTACGCCACAATACTCGTGCTCGGAGCTTCGTTCTCGCTTGTTCCGGCTTCGCTGTGGCCCAGCGTGCCCAAGCTTGTCGATGCCAAGATTATCGGTAGCGCATACGCATTGATATTCTGGATCCAGAACATCGGCTTGTGGCTCTTCCCTCTGCTCATTGGACAAGTGCTCGACTCCTCTAACCCCGGCGTTACCGACCCCACACAGCTCGACTACACCAATCCGCTTATCATGCTGGCAGGTCTGGGCGTAGCTGCTCTCGTTCTTGGATTGGTACTCAAAGTGGTTGACAAGAAGAAGCATCTCGGTCTTGAAGAACCTAACATAAAGTAGTCGACGAGTCGGCTTGCCGACGAGTAGACAAGTTTACAAACAAGCCCAATGGCAAAAGACAAGATTGCATACGTTTGCTCAAACTGCGGACAAGAGTCTACGAAATGGATTGGCAAATGTCCGAGTTGCGGTCAATGGAATACCTTTAAGGAGATACGCATAGCCTCCGACACGGGCAGCCAGGCTGCCCGTTCGGCAGCGCTGAGCCTTCGCGGTGGAAAACCCCACTCTAAAGGCGGAAAGGCCATGCGCCTGAGTGATATTCCATCCCACGACGAGCCACGCATCGACACCCATGATGCAGAACTCAACCGAGTACTTGGCGGTGGGCTTGTGCCGGGCAGCATTGTTCTGCTCGGTGGCGAACCAGGTATTGGAAAGAGTACACTGTCGTTACAGACTGTACTACAGATGCCAGAACGGCGCATACTCTATGTTAGCGGTGAGGAAAGTGCCCACCAGCTCAAGATGCGTGCCGAACGGCTGTCGGCAGCATCGCCCGCTGACCACCAATCACCGTCAAGCGACAATCTGCTGATACTCACCGAAAACTCGCTTGAGCACATCTTCGAGCACGTTAAGGAGCTACATCCCGAGTTGCTCGTTGTCGACTCTATCCAGACCATAGCCACTGAGGAAGTCGACAGCTCGCCAGGCAGTCTGTCGCAGGTTCGCGAGTGTGCATCAGCCCTGTTGCGCTTCGCCAAGTCGAGCGGTGTGCCGGTAATCCTCATCGGACATATCACTAAGGAGGGTACGCTCGCCGGACCAAAGATACTGGAGCATATCGTCGACACCGTAATTCAGTTCGAGGGCGACCAGCACCACCTCTATCGCATACTGCGCTCAATGAAGAACCGCTTTGGCAGCACCAGCGAGCTGGGCATCTACGAAATGCAACAAAATGGTCTTCGGCAGGTCAGCAATCCATCGGAACTGCTTCTCACTCAGGATTCCACGGGCCTTTCAGGCATAGCCATCAGCTCGGCTATCGAGGGTGTGAGGCCATTCCTCGTAGAAACGCAGGCACTCGTGTCCACCGCAGCATACGGCACACCACAGCGTTCGGCCACAGGCTTCGACCAGCGCAGGCTCAACATGCTTCTTGCCGTGCTCGAAAAGCGCGTCGGCTTCAAGCTTATGCAGAAAGATGTGTTCATCAACATTGCCGGCGGACTGCGCGTTACCGACCTTGCCACCGACCTCAGCGTAATATCAGCAGTACTCTCTTCCAATGTCGACACCCCAATAGAACCCGGCTGGTGCATGGCTGGAGAGGTGGGCCTGTCGGGCGAAGTGCGCCCCATTGCACGCATAGAGCAGCGCATTGCCGAGGCCGAAAAACTCGGTTTCAGCCATATCATCATTCCACGCTACAATATGCAGGGCCTTAACACCAAGAAATTCAAGATAGAACTGTGCCCTGTCAGGAAAGTTGAAGAAGCCTTGCGCCTGCTCTTCGGATAACAAGCAGATTTATACTTTTATTTGAAAACGCCAAATCCTATACATACAATTTAACGGGTTTACCGCCATATCAATTCCTTTTGCCAGTCTCCCGTGAATCCGTATTTGTAATAAGGTATGTTTGTATTGCTGTTAATCAGGGCAAGCAATTTCTCTTTTATCTGATTATCAGGATACACGGCATTACAGAGATAAAGCATAGCGGAAATCACTCCATACGGTTTCTTCTTCTGATTGTCCGTTAATGGATTCAGTAACCACTTGTCACGGTGTCCCTTGGGGTTGGTTACTTGTTTGGCAAGGTTTCGATTCCAAAGGCGTGAGTGGTGGGCTATGATGTTACGAAGCACAGAAATGGCCTCAAGCCAACTGGATAATTCTTTAGCAGAATACAGCCCGAAGTCGTTGGCAATGGCAGCACGTTCTGGCAACTGGCTCTTTAAGTTC
>ODAJ012147554.1_pt1 | contig 48546 bp, 39 predicted proteins | sample 1539241 | NCBI WGS metagenome assembly ODAJ01 (sample SAMN02144231, study PRJEB22623) | gut metagenome | biome: sheep rumen | host: Ovis aries | place: New Zealand | reverse complement strand
CTTGTCCTCCACAGTCACCCAAGAGGGGGAGGAGGTAATTATTCATTATTCATTGTTCATTATTCATTAACCAATATGGCCCATATTGGTTGGTAATATGGCCCATATTGGTCAGTAATATGGCCCATATTACTTTTTGTTTTCTACTCGTAGTCAACGTATTCACCCTCGTCGTCGGGGATGATTTTCTTGTTTCGGGCTTCTGCGGTGCGCTTGTCGATTACCACGTTTCCACCCACCTTGGTGCGGTTTTCGGAGTCTTTGGGGCGGAAACGGCGCGCGGCGTTGCGCAGCTGGCGGTAGAAGCTCAGCGCGGCCACTGCTATCACGATGATGATAGCAAGGAATATGCAAATAATGAAAGTCAGTAGAGCCGACATTGGGTTATCCTTTCATGTTAGTGTAGAGCGAAAGCACCACGTACCAGAGTATCACTATGGCGATGCCGGTTATGCCGAAGATGGCTATCAGCAGTGCGCTCGTTGCGATAAAGATGTATCTTGTCTGGTTGCCGGCCCAGCCCCAGTGCTTGAATTTCAGTGCAAACATAGGCACTTCGCTCACCAGCAGCCAGCAGCTGACGGCCAGGAGCATCAGCAGGGCAAACACCATGTAGGGGCTTCCCTCGATAAGTTCGCGGCTGCCGACAATCAGCGAAGCCCAGAACAGGGCATTGGCAGGCGTTGGCAGTCCGATGAAGGAAGTTGTCTGGCGCTCGTCAAGGTTGAACTTTGCCAGCCTGAGTGCCGAGAAAGCCGCCATGATGAAGGCAGCAAACGGCAGCCACGGGCGCAGGGGCTCAAGAAAAGCGGGATAGTCGATTACCGACAGCTCGGCAAAGACTATCGTTGACGGAGCCAGTCCGAAGGTGATGACATCGGCCAGCGAGTCGAGTTCCTTGCCGATAGGCGAGCTTACGCCCAGCAGGCGAGCCGTCATGCCGTCGAAGAAATCGAACACTGCGCCCACTACAATCCATATAAGAGCCATCTCTGCGTTGCCTGCAAAAGCATAGAACGTGGCTATGCTGCCCGAGACAAGGTTGCAGCAGGTTATGCTGTTGGGAATATGTTTCTTCATTTTGGGGGAAGGTTTATTTCATTTTGGCTATCACCGTCTGGTCGCCGGTGGTGGCCTGACCCATCTTCACGCATATTTCGGTACCCACGGGCAGGTAGATGTCCACGCGCGAGCCGAGCTTAATGAAGCCCAGATGCTCGTCGATGTAGCAGTCTTCGCCCTCTTTGGCGTAGGTGACGATGCGCCGGGCCACTGCTCCGGCTATCTGCCGACACAGTATGTCGACCCCGTCGGGAGTGGTAATCATCACGTCTGCGTGCTCGTTTTCTTCGCTTGCCTTGGGCAGCCAGGCCTTGTGGAAGTTGCCGTTGAAGTGCTTGACGAACTTCACGCGGCCATCAACGGGGAACCAGTTGGCGTGTACGTTCCACAGACTCATAAAGATGCTCACCATGATACGGCGGTCGTGGAAGTACCGGTTCTCGTCGACCTCCTCGACAACGACAATCTTTCCGTCGGCAGGAGCAACCACAATACGCTCCGTATCGTCGGTTCCGAAGTAGCGTATAGGACATCTGTAGAAGTTGGTTACTATGGCATAGACGGTTCCGAAGATAGCAATGAAAATGGCAAATGGTATCTTCGAGTCGAACGAATACCAGAAAATGAGTGCCAGAGCCACAAGCATTATGCCTCCGTAGAGTAGCGTGTTTGTGCCCTCGCGGTGTATGCGGATTTTCTTTAGTTTCTTTATTCTCTTGCCCATGATGGTTTAGGTTCATGCCCGTAGGGTGTTGCAAAGGTATGAAATTTAAGTGAGATGGAGTAATATGTTAATCTATTTTTTCCTTTTTGCAGCGTTTTAGCATTTTTATTACCTGCGAACAGAAATAAAATACTAACTTTGTTGACTGTTAAACTCTATATCCCAAGTACACAGAACCATAGATAATGGAAGATTTCATCCACCTCCACGTTCACACATATTACTCCATTCTCGACGGACAGTCGCCCGTGAAGCGGCTCGTAGACAAGGCTGTGGCCGACGGTATGCGCGGCATGGCCATCACCGACCACGGCAATATGTTCGGCATCAAGGAGTTCTTCGACTACTGCAAGACCGTCAACGGCAAGCTCAAGGACGAGGGCAAGCCCCCGTTCAAGCCCATCTTCGGCTGTGAGATGTATGTGGCGCGCAACGGGCAGAAGACTCTCAAGCGCGACAAGAGCGACATGAGCGGCTACCATCTCATAGTGCTTGCAAAGAACTATCAGGGCTACAAGAACCTGGTGAAGCTGGTGAGCAATGCCTGGGTCGACGGTTTCTATATGCGTCCGCGTACCGACCGCGAAGACCTGGAGCGCTACCACGAGGGGCTGATAGTGTGTTCGGCCTGCATTGCGGGCGAGGTGCCAAAGAAGATACTCGACGGCGACATTGCCGGAGCGCGCGAAGCGATAGAGTGGTACCACCGTGTGTTCGGCCAGGACTACTATCTCGAGCTGCAACGCCACGAGGTTACAGACCCCACTATACGCGCCAACCGCGAGACATTCCCCCTTCAGCAGAAGGCCAACAAGGTGCTCATAGAGCTTGCTCGGGAGTATGGCATCAAGCTCGTGTGCAGCAACGACTGCCACTTTGTGGACAAGGAGAACGCCGAAGCCCACGACCACCTGCTCTGTATGTCAACGGCAAAGGACCTCGACGACCCTACGCGTATGCTCTACAGCAAGCAGGAGTGGTTCAAGACGCGCCAGGAGATGAACGACATCTTCGGCGACATACCCGAAGCGCTGGCCAACACGCTCGAGGTTCTGGACAAAGTGGAGACCTACAACATCAACCACGACCCCATAATGCCCTTCTTTCCCATACCTGCCGAGTTCGGAACGGAGGACGACATACGCCGCCGCTACACCGACGAAGACCTGTTTCGCGAGTTCACTTCCGACGAAAACGGTCAGAATCCGCTGCCGCGCGAGGAGGGCGAGAAGAAGATCGAGCACCTCGGAGGCATCGAAAAGCTCTACCGAATAAAGTTCGAGGCCGACTACTTGGCTAAGCTTGCCTACGACGGAGCGCGCCGGCTGTATGGCGATCCGCTCTCGGAAGAGGTGCGCGAGCGCATCAACTTCGAGCTTCACATTATGAAGACGATGGGCTTCCCGGGCTACTTCCTCATCGTGCAGGACTTTATCAACTCGGCCCGCAACGAGCTTGGGGTGATGGTTGGCCCCGGTCGAGGCTCCGCTGCCGGCTCGGTAGTGGCCTATTGCCTGGGTATCACCAAGATAGACCCTATCAAGTATGACCTCCTTTTCGAGCGTTTCCTGAACCCGGACCGCATCTCGCTGCCAGATATTGATACCGACTTCGACGACGACGGGCGCGGGCGCGTGCTGCAATGGGTAGAGGAGAAGTACGGCTACGAGAACTGCGCGCACATCATTACCTATGCTACGATGGCCACGAAGAACTCCATCAAGGATGTGGCGCGCGTGGAGAAAGTACCCATCGACATGGCCAACGCCTTGTGCAAAGCCATCCCCGACCGCCTGCCCGACGGCATGAAGATGAACCTCACGAACGCCATCAAGTGTACGCCGATGCTTCAGGATGCCGAGGTGAGCGACGACACGCGCCTGCGCAACACCATCAAGTATGCCAAGATGCTCGAGGGCACCATCCGCGGAACGGGTATCCATGCCTGCGGATTTATCATCTGCCGCGACCCTATCAGCCAGTGGGTGCCCGTTTCGACAGCCGACGACCCCGACTTCAAGGGTCGCAAGGTCAACTGCACGCAGTACGACGGCCACGTAATCGAAGAAACGGGACTCATCAAGATGGACTTCCTCGGCCTGAAGACCCTTTCCGAGCTCAAGGAAGCCGTGGAGAACATACGTCTGCGCACGAGAAAGGTGATTGATTTGGACACTATCCCCATCGACGACCCCAAAACCTACGAGCTGTATCAGAAGGGACAGACCATCGGAACGTTCCAGTTCGAGTCCTCGGGTATGCAGAACTACCTGCGTCAGCTCCATCCCACGGTGTTTGAAGACCTCATAGCGATGAACGCCCTCTACCGTCCGGGCCCTATGGACTACATTCCCGACTTCATCAAGCGCAAGAACGACCCCTCTTTAGTGAAGTACGACATTCCCTGCATGGAGAAATACCTGAAAGATACCTACGGCATCACGGTCTATCAGGAGCAGGTGATGCTTCTCTCTCGCCAGCTGGCAGGCTTTACCCGAGGCCAGAGCGATGCGCTGCGAAAGGCTATGGGTAAGAAGAAGAAAGCCATAGTAGACAAGATGAGGCCCATGTTCATCGAGGGAGGCAAGAAAAACGGACACGATCCGCAGAAGCTCGAGAAGATATGGAGCGACTGGGAGAAGTTTGCTTCCTATGCTTTCAACAAGAGTCATGCCACCTGCTATTCATGGGTAGCTTACCAGACGGCTTACCTCAAGGCCAACTATCCGGCTGACTTCATGGCTGCCATCATGAGCCGGCGCAAGGACCAGATAACTGAAATCACCAAACTGATGGACGAATGTCGCGCTCTGGGCATCATGACGCTGGGTCCCGATGTCAACGAAAGCCGCATGAAGTTCACCGTCAATGCCCATGGCGAGATACGCTTCGGCCTTGCCGGAGTGAAGGGTATGGGCGAGGCACCAGCCAACAGCATCATCGAGGAGAGGGAGAAGAACGGCTTGTACCGCGACATTTACGACTTTGTGGAGCGCGTCAACCTGCGAAATGTCAACCGGCGCGTGATGGAAAGCCTTGCCTACAGCGGCGGCTTCGACAGCTTCGGCTACCAGCGCGAGCAGTATTTTGCCGTCAACTCCAAGGGTGAAGTGTTCCTCGACACGCTTCTCCGCTACGGCGCACTCTATCAGCAGGAGCAGGCGCAGGCCATGAACTCGCTCTTCGGCGGTGCCAACGAGGTGGAGATAGCCCATCCGCCGGTGCCCAAGGCCGAACGCTGGCCGGCTATCGAGAAGCTCAACAGGGAGCGCGACCTCGTAGGCATATACCTTTCGGCACATCCGTTGGACGAGTACGACGTGGTGCTCAACAACCTTTGCAACACCCATTGCTCAGAGATTGGGCGCGATGCCGACAAGACCGTGCTCGAGAAACGCGAGGAGATAACCTTCGGCGGGATAGTTACCAAGGTGGTGGAACGCTTCTCGCAGAAGAGCGGAAAGCCCTTCGGGTTTGTCACTATCGAAGATTTCGAGTCCTCGGGAGAGCTTGCTCTCTTCGGCGATGACTGGTTGCGGTGGAACAATATGCTCAAAGAGAACTACACTGTATATGTTACTGCCAAGATGACAGAGCGCTTCCGAAACTCTGGAATGAAGGAGTTGAAGGTGCAGAACGTGGAGCAGCTCTACGATGTCAAGGCCAAACGCATCGAGCGTCTCACGCTGATGATGAACGCATACGACATTACCGACGAAACCGTGGCTAACCTTACATCAATGATTCAGGCCAATACGGGCGACACACCGCTGTTTGTTCAGATCAACACAGGCGGTCCGGAAGACAACATTCTGCTCGGAAGCAAGGCATATAAGGTGAATGTTGACCGCAAGTTCCTGCAGTCGCTGGCTGCCAATAAGAGCATACGCTACCGTATCAACTGAGCCGCGACACTCGCAAATGCCAATTAGTCAGACCGTAAAGTGGCACGCTGTTTGCCTTGTAATTATCATAAAGTGAGAGCGTAACAGAATATTTACTTAACAACAAACACTTATAAAGATTATGGAAGTAGCAATAACAAGCGAGAATTTCGAGAGTTTGAAGAATGGCAACCTGCCTTTGGTGGTTGACCTGTGGGCTCCCTGGTGTGGTCCTTGCCGCATGGTAGGACCTGTAATCTCTGAGTTGGCAGCACAATACGACGGCAAGGTCGTCATTGGCAAGTGCAACGTAGACGACGAAGAGGACATTGCAGCTGAGCTGGGAGTACGCAGCATCCCGACGATACTGTTCTACAAGAACGGTGAAGTGGTTGATAAGTTCGTAGGCGCAGCCCCGAAAGCCGTGCTCGAAGAGAAGATAAAGGCTCTGCTCTAAGGGGCAGGCGATATGCTGAACGAAAGCCGTCACATTGAGTTGTGGCGGCTTTTGTTGTTTCAGAAGCTCACTTTCCTGCTGTCGTCGGGCAGCTGCTCTATCCGCACGCGCACCGTATCTTCGGGCAGAAGCTGCTCTATCAGCTCGGGCCACTCTATGAAGCACAGTGCTCCGCTGTAGAAATACTCCTCGTATCCCATGTCGTAGACCTCCTCCAAACGCTTTATCCTGTAGAAGTCGAAGTGGTAGACAGACTGCGGGATGATTGGTGATTGGTGATTGGAGAGCGGTGACGGCGTTTTGGAAGCTATTTCGTACTCGTTCACAATGGCGAAAGTGGGCGACGTGATCACGTCTTCCACTCCCAGCTCGGTGCAGATGGCCTTGATGAAGGTCGTCTTGCCTGCTCCCATCTTGCCGTAGAAGGCGAAGATGCGGCGCTCGCCGATGTTCGAGATGAATGTTCTGGCAGCATCGGCAAGCTGTTCGGTCGATTTTATTTCTATTTCCATGTCTTGGGTTCTTTGTCGTTTCGTGGTGTGTCACCGCTTTCTCGGCGACAGCGTTATCAGAGGAATGAGCATCTCTTCCATGGAGATGCCTCCGTGCTGGAAGGTGTCTTTATAGTAGGAAACGTAGTAGTTGTAGTTGTTTGGGTATGCGAAGAAGCTCTCGCCAGTGGCAAAGACGTAGCTCGTCGACAGGTTGGGCTGCGGCAGCTGGGCCTTGGCAGGCTCCTTGATGGTGAACACCTCGCGGTCGTTATAGCTCAGGTTCTTGCCCAGTTTGTAGCGAAGGTTGGTGTTGGTGTTCCTGTCTCCGATGATGCGCACGGGCTTGGTGGCGCGTATCGAGCCGTGGTCGGTGGTCACGATGACCTTGTAGTCCGACTGTGCGAGGTATCTGAACAGGTCGGTGAGCACCGAATGGCGGAACCAGCTGAGCGTTATGCTGCGGTAAGCGCTCTCGTTGCTTGCCAGCTCGCGCACCATCTTCATCTCCGTTCGGGCGTGGGAGAGCATATCGATGAAGTTTATCACGAGCACGTTGAGGTCGTTCTGCTGCAAGTTGGGCAGCTGTTGCATGAACTTGTCGGCATCGGCAGACGTGTTCACCTTGTGGTACGAGAAGCGGTCGTGGCGGCGGAAGCGCTCTATCTGTGTGCTTATCAGCGGAGCTTCGTTGAGGTTCTTGCCTTCTTCCTCGTCCTCGTCGACCCACAGTTCGGGGAACATACGCGCTATCTGCTGCGGCATGAGGCCGCTGAAGATGGCATTGCGCGCATACTGGGTGGCTGTGGGCAGTATGCTCATGTAGAGTTGTTCGTCTATCGAGAACATTTCGCCTATCTCGCTTGCCAGCAGCCGCCACTGGTCGAAGCGGAAATTGTCGATTACTATGAGGAAAACCTTGTTGCCCTGGTCTATCAGCGGGAACACGTTTCGCTTGAAGATGTCGGGCGACATCAGCGGTCGCTCGGTGCCAGCGGCCTGCTGGCGCGGCGACACCCAGTCCAGATAGTTGCGCTTTATGAACTTTGCGAAGCCGTTGTTGGCCTCTTCCTTCTGCATGGCAAGCATCTCGGTCATGTTGCTGTCGGTGCTGCTCAGCTCCAGTTCCCAGCGCACCAGCCGGCGGTAAACGTCGGTCCAGTCGTCAAACGAGCGGCAGTTCTGTATCTGCATCGATATGTCCATGAAGTTCTGCTGGTAGTTTGTCTGCATCACTTCGGTGACGATGGCCTTCTGGTGGACGTTCTTCTTTATCGTCAGGAGTATCTGGTTGGGGTTGACGGGCTTGATGAGGTAGTCGGCTATCTTTGCTCCGATGGCCTGATCCATGATGTTTTCCTCCTCGCTCTTCGTCACCATGACCACGGGCGTGGCCGGCTGGATGTCCTTTATCTGCTGAAGGGTCTCCAGACCGCTCAGTCCCGGCATCTGTTCGTCGAGCAGTATGAGGTCGAAAGTGTGCTCGGCACACTGCTCTATGGCATCGCTGCCGTTGCTCACGGTGCTCACATCGTAGCCTTTCTTTTGCAGGAAGATGATGTGGGAGTGCAACAACTCTATCTCGTCGTCGACCCAAAGTAGTGTTCCGTTGCTCATAGTAGCGCTTTAACTGTTTAATGTTTTAACCATTTGCCCGTTGTGCGATTGTCAGAAGCCCTCAAGCTCGTAGTATTCGTCCTCGATGTTTATGTCAATGGGCTGCTTGTTGTTTGGCTGCTGGGGCGCGGCAGGCTGGTTCCCGAAGTCGTCGAAGTATATGCCGGTGTCTTCGATGTCGTTCTGCTGTGCCGGCTGTTCGGTCTGCTTGGGCACTTCAGCAGGCTTGGTGGCAGGTTTCTCTGCCGCCTTAGGCTGCTCGGGAGCGGTGTTGGCCTTCGGTTGCTGGGTTGGCTGCGGCTCCTCAGCCACTGTTATGGTCTGTTGCTCGGTGGTCTGCGGTGCTTCCACAACGGTCGTGGCAGCCGGCTGGTCTATTGTTATGGTCTGTTCTTCGATGGTTGGGGCGGCAGGCTGCACGGGTGCGGGCTGCGGCTCTTCGATGGTTATGCCGCTGTCGTCGGTAGCCGGGGCCTGCGGCTCGATGGTCTGAGGCTCCTGCGGCACGGCAATCTCCTGACTGGGCTGCTGCGTCTGTGGCGCGGCAGGCTCCTCGCCCACGTTGATGTATTCGTTGGTGGGTACCTGACTGTTGCCCGTCGGCTCCTCTTCCACGCTGAAGCTGTTGTCCTGCTGCTCGCTCTCGATGTCGGCCTTGGTGGGTGCTTTGCTCTCAATCTCTTCCTGAAGGTCGCGTTCGCGCGGCGAAGTAACCTCCTCCGGCTCGGTCAGCAGGTAGCGCGTGTTCACCTTCAGCGGTGCGAAGTGCTTGGCGTAGAAGGCATCGTAGTCCTTCTGCGAGAGCGCAGTGCCGATGATTTCCAGGTTCTTCTGGCTGATGATGGTTCCGCGGAGGTGTCCCAGTAGCTGCATTATGGGTTTCTGGGCATAGAGGTCGCGGGCATACTGCCACGTCTCGTCGAAGCTGTTGAAGCCGCTGACGAGCATCTGGTGAGGCCCTCCGAGGTCGCTTATCTCAAGGTTGAAGTTGCGCACAAGGTAGTTTGTGAAGTTGAAGCGGGCCATCTCGAAGAGCAGCTTGTTCTCGTTGATGGAGTCTGGATGGTATGCGAGAGTGAACACGAAGCTGCCTTCGCGCTCGGCAGTGAACGCCGCCTTCTTTATCGCATCGCTGTCGTTGAGCACCTCGGAGCGACGGTTCCACACACCCTCCATGTCGAACCTGCCGCCGTGGAGCCGCCTTCCGGCCTTCACGCCGTTGATTATCATGCCTGCCAGTTCGCTGATGCGACCCTTGGGATACTTCTCTACTACCTGCTGCATATCGGCCATGCAGCCGTCGGCATTGCCGCTGTTGAGCTTGGCCATGCCTCCGATGAAGAGGAACTTGTCGCGGTTGGCACCCAGCGGGAAGCGTTCCTCAGACATTCGGCTGCCGCGTTCCACCTCGCTGTAGCGCTCGGCGCGGAACGCTTCGTAGGTGGCGGTGTAGAGCGAGTCCTCTATGTGTTCGCCAAACTTGGAGTTCTCGATGAAGTACGGGTCGCTGAGCAGAGCCGTCCACTTGCTGTCGGGGTGGGCAGACTTCAGCTTCTGCAGGTAGCTTTCGGCCTCGCCGGGTCGGTTCATGCGCTGATAGAGCAGGTAGAGGTGGTACAGAACCTCGTCCATCTGCTCGTATGAAGGATACTGGTTGGCCACTCGCGTGAGGTGTTTCTCGCTCAGAGGCAGGTTGTCGAGGCGGTCCTTGAATATCACTCCGGCCTTGTCGAGGCTCACCATGATAATCTTGTTGCTTGCTTCCACCTGTTCGGGCGTGAAAGGTATCTGCTTTAGATAGTATTCGCGGCGGTGAGGGTCGTTCTGCGCGCTGTCTGTGCGCTGCTCGAGCGAGTCTTGCAGTGCCTCGGCAGCGGCTATGGAGTCGCGCTGCGCATCGGTCAGCTCGTCGTCCGACGGTATATCGCCCATCGAGCTGACCACCGTCTTGTTGTTGCGTTGCCAGTCGTCGGCGTTCTCGCGCTTGCCCCACAGACGCTGGAAGGCATCCTTACCCTGGGTGACTGCCACGGGATTGTAGAAGTACCACAGCCCCGTCTGTCCGCCCAGTGTCATGTCGGGCATGGTGTTCTGCGCCGGAGTGTTGGCTGTCTCGCTGCCTCCGCCGTCGGCCAGCTTGCTTGCAGCCTCGGCTTCCTGCTGCTTGCGTCGCTCCTCGCGCTCTTTCTTCTTCAGTTCCTCTATCACGCGGTCGATGGCAGCGTTGCGCTCGCTCTCGGGCATCAGCGCCAGCGCCTGCAGCGAGTCCTGAAGGTGGATGGCATCGGTATGGGGCACCAGCTCGTCGAGCACCTTGGAGCGTTCGGAGAGCTGCTCATAGTCGTCGCGGTCCTTGTCGAGCATACCTATGGCAGAGCCGTAGCAGCGGCGTGCGTCGCTGAACTTCTCCATCGTCCAGTACAGGTCGCCGAGCTTGAGCAGCAGCACACCGCGCTCAATGCCGCTTCGGGTGGCTTTCTCGTTGCCCTTCTCATACGACGATATGGCGTTGGCGGTGTCGCGGTTAGCCAGGTAGATGTTGCCCATGGCATAGTAGACCTGGTCCAGATAGTCCTTGTTGTTGTCGTTGGCAGCCATGCGCTTGAGGCGGCTTATCATCTTGCTGTACTGTCCGTCGGCCAGTACCTCGGTCATGGCGATACGCGCGTTGAACTCCAGCTCGTAGGGAGGGTTCTGCCTTACCACGTGTCGGAAGGCGTCGTAGGCTTGCTTGTTGTTGCCTAAGAGCTTCTGTATCTGGCCCATGATGAACCACTGGCGAGCCCGCTGCTTGCTGCGCATCTCGTGCTTGATGACCTTGCGCAGGTAGGTGGCGGCCTTTTCGTACTGTGCAGAGCGCAGGTAGTAGTCGGCGTATGTGTAGTCCCACTCCTTCACGGCGCGCCAGTGGATGGTGTCGCGCTGCTGATTGCGTATCACGTCCTCGGCATCATAGAGCCATCCTTCCTCGGTGTAGCAGCGTGCGAGCCAAGCGCGCGCCTTGTCGTAGATGGCTGGCTGTCCCTTGTAGAGGCGGCTCATGTAGGAGAAAGTGGCTGCGGCCTCGTCGAAGTTGCCCTTGTGGAACTGCGAGCGGCCCATGAGCATCCACGCTTTCCACAGGAAAGGGTTGTACTCCCGGCGGCTAAGCCACTCCAGGTCGCGCTCGGTTTTCTTCCTGTTATGCTTCCATTCGGGTCGCTTCTTGATGCTGTGGAGCTGAATGGCCTTCTGCGCCTTCTCTATCGCGCGGTCGAAATGGCTCTTGCCAAGGTCGCGGCTGGCCTTGTTGCCTACGGGATAGAGGGGCAGCAGCTCGGTGTAGTTGTCCTTGTTGCCCTTTTCCTTCTCCAAGCTGCCGTCGACGTAGGCCATTGCACCGTTGTAATAGGTGTTGTAGCGCGCAGTGAAGGAGTGCCACCAGCGCGAGCCGGCGGTGTTCTTCTGCGTGCTGCATCCCGCCACGACTGCTGTTGCTGCCACGGCCAGGAGGGGAATGATATGTCGCAATGTGCGCAATCTCACATTATTACAACTGAAAAACGCGCCTTTTATTGCATCCTGACACTATAATTACATAAGTTGTAAGGAGTAAGGCGTATGGTTTAAGGGTTAGGGGGGAGGGGTTAAGGGGTAAGGGTGAGGTTTTAAGGGTGATGGTTTAAGGGGGGGGAGGATGTGGATGGACTGTTTGTAAAGCAAATTGACAGAAAACGGCATCTCCGCGATTTGCTGTTTCAGAGCCGAAAACGGGCTGCGAGGCGACGGAAAAATGCTCGGCGGTTCGCGTTATTTCACTTTCCGAGGCTCCGTAGGGGCTGTTTCGGGTGGTTTTGGGGCTTTTGCAGCTTCTGTTTTATGCCGAAAGCTGATTTTCGTTCGGTGGCTGACGGGTGGCTGCCGATATGCTTTTGTAGCCTTGGCGGATAGGCGATGGCTTTTGACTGACAGTGGTCGGACTTGCGTAAAAGGCTGATTGTCATGGCGAAAAGGCTGTTCCGGTAAATTACGGAGGGGGCTGTAAACTTTCTCCGGGATAGCTGGAGCAATGTTACGGGAGCCTTGTAGTAGTTCTCCAGCTATGCTGTAGCGTTGCTCCGGGGCTGTTGGAGAAAGTTTACGGGGCGGTTAGGTAAATCTCTGAAGATGCTGCCTATGGTGAACTTTGGGACAGAATGTGTCCTGTTTGTCGGCCTGTGGTTGCAGGCAGAGCATTTTAGCGGTGCAGAAAACTCGCGTATTTGGCTGCGTGGGCTGGTTCGCAGGCTTGCACGAGAGTATTGAAAGGGATGGTGTAAGGATTTTTGGTATCAATGAGTGGCGCGCCACCACTCGGTGGCGGTTTTCGTATCGATGGCAGCTTTGTTCGTCGAAGGGTCGCTGATGGTTATTCCGCACGAGCCTTCGCCGGGGAAAGTGTGGTCGCCGGGCATGTAGATGGAGTAGAGCAGCGGTGTTGTCACGGTGGCTATCACCGCCTGTTCGATGGCTCGCGCGATGTCGTCGCCGAGCTGCGAGCCTTGGCAGAGCAGGCTGGTGTAGCTCTTCATGTCGAAGAACACGTGCTGAGGGAAGCCGTCGAGCGGCATCACGCTTTCAGCATCGGCAGGGGCGAGGGTGTAGGTGGCATTGGCCTGGCGCATGAGGGCGGCAAGCTGCTCGGTGGCTTGGCAGTCGATGGCGGTGAAAGTGCCGTAGGGCATGGAGTAGGAGCTGTAGAAAGCAAGGAAGTTGCTGCACACCGACGCATAGTCGGGCTCTGCAGAGAGCGCGTGCCACACGGTGCGGTAGGGCAGTCCGGCGCTCATCACCTCGCTCGTGGAGCCAAGGAAGTAGTTGGTTACGTGGCGCAGGGCGTATGCCGTCTCGATGTTTGCCATGTAGCAGTCGTCGAAGCACAGGTAGTTGAGTTTCTTCATGGGCGACAGCTCGATGGCTTTGGCAAAGTCGGCAATCTCGGTTTGCGTGGCCTTCTCGGTTCCGCCGAAGGCTCTTGCTTTCCAGGGGTGGCTGCCTGCGGGCATCCAGCCGCTGCCGTGGGAGCCTACAATCATGGAATACTGAGGTGTGGGCGAGGCGCGGTAGGCATCGCGCAGCACGGTGAGTATGGCCTCGGTGGTGGTGGGAGTGGGTGTGGTGTAGTGTTTCAGGGTGTCGCGGCGGCAGTTGGTGCCGTCGTGCCAGATGTCTATCAGCGTGGCGCGGTCGCTCCATTGCGAGATGAACACGAGCAGGCGCGTCTTGCCCAGTCCGCCCGACTGCCCGATGGCTGCCTCGATGTCTCTGATGTTGTTGAGAAACTCGTTGTAGAGCGACTTCGACGACGATGTGGTGCTGCCCGTCCACGGCATATATACCAGCACGGTGCGGTCGGCTTCGACTATGCGCTGGCCCTGTTCGTCGTGGTCGGAGCAGGCGGCGAGCAGCAGCGACAGCGCGGCAAGGACAGCCGGAAGGAGGCGCAGGGGAGCGGTGAGCAGTGTATTGGTGTGCATCAGCGGTGTGCGATTAAGTTTGAATCATACGAAAAAACCAGATGCTTCTGCGCGGAAGCACCTGGTTCGGAAACATAAGTGCGCCTGAAAGGACTCGAACCTTCACGTCCGAAGACACCAGATCCTAAGTCTGGCGCGTCTACCAATTCCGCCACAAGCGCATCTGTCAGAGCGGTTGGAGCCGCAGAGGCTCCGTAAAGTGCTGCAAAGTTATGGGTTTTTGCCCAAACAGCCAAATTATTTGGTTGTTTTAGTTGATTGTTGGGATGGGGGGAGATTGGCGGTTTGGGGTTGGGGGGAGATGGGTAGGGGTGTATCAGGGGCTATCTGCCCAGATAGTGGCAGGCATACTCTATCAGCGTGTCGATGCCTTTGAAGTAGTCGTCGTCTTTCAGGCTCACGCTGATGTCGGGGTCGATGCCGAACTCGGTGCTCTGCCCCTGCCGGTCGTACATGGGGCAGGCCGAGAAGCGCACGCTCCAGCCGCAGGGCAGCTCGCTCATGTAGGGCATTCCGGCTCCGCCGCCGGTGCGGTCGCCGATGACGGTGACGCCCTGACAGCACTTCATGTACTTGACAAACTCGTTGGCGGCACTGTAGACCGAGCGGTTGGTGAGCACGGCCACAGGCTTCTGCCAGCGTATGCCCTTGCTGGGGGCAAGCTTCTGCTCCTCGGGCGCAGAGAAGTCGTTGTGGCCTTTGCCCGTCTTGTGGCTCATGTAGCCCACGAGCAGCTCTTCGTTGGTGAAGCGTCCGGCGAGCTGTTCGGCTGCGGTGAGCTTGCCTCCGCCGTTGTTGCGCACGTCGATGATGAGCGCGTTGCAGGGCGAGAGGTAGTAGAGCACCTCGTCGAGGTTGCCTGCGCCAAACTCGTTCTGGAAGCTGCCGCAGTAGATGTAGCCCGTGTTGTCGGGCAGCACGCGGTAGCGTAGCGAGCCCACGATGCGGTAGTCGGTGCCTAAGTAGCGGTCGAGCAGGTCGTCGGAGAAGTTGCGCGGGAAGTCTTCGTGCCACGACCAGTAGCGGCCAACGTCGAAAGCTGTGTATAGGTTGACGTGTCCGTCGCGCAGTTCGGCAAGCATATTGGTGAGCACTTCAAACATCTGGCCCTCTGTCATCTTGTCGTTCATCTGGCGCGAGTAGCGCTGATAGACCTCGTTCCAGTCGAGTCCGTACTGCTCGCGCTTGTAGTCGAAGAAGCAGTAGTGCTCGTCGATGATGCGCCAAAGGGCCTCGAAGTTGCCGCGCGCATCGTCGGGCAGCTCGTCGGAGTCGACGCAGGCGGTCAGCAGCAGCGGCACGAGCAGCAGCAGGCACAGTGGGCGGAGTCTGGCGAGGATGTTCATAGCGTGTGGGTGATGCCTATTCCCACGAGGTGGGAGTAGTGGTGATACTTCAGGTTGTTGACTTTAGTCTGCTGTATGTCGCCTATGTAGCTCACTCGGAGCCATGTGCGGCTCCACAGACGGCTGGGGCGCACGTCGATGTAGGCTGTCTGCCACAGCGAGGGAGTGGCTATGAAGGTGGTGGGAACGATGTTGTGGTCGTTGTTGTTGCGGTTGAATATCTCGTAATAGGACTGTCCGAAGTTGGGCGAGAACATCAGTCCTGCTATCTGAACGGCGGCCTCGTAGCCTATGCGGAAGCTGAAAGCGCGGTGGCTGAAGGCGTAGGTGGCTGCCACAGAAGGGGCTAAGTGGATGCCGAAGCGCGCCTGTGCCGGGTTGTTTCCGTTGCGCATATTGTAGAGGAAGCCCACGCTGGCATCGATGCCGCCGCCTGCCGAGAGGGTGAGATGGCTGCCGAGGTGCCAGTTGTAGCGCAGCAGATAGAGCAGGCGGTAGGCTCCCTGCAGCTCGTCGTTGTTGTCGGCACGGTTGTGGAGCTTGGAAAACTGTCCCTGATGAACCACCGTCCGGCTCATGCCACGCCACCGCAGGGGGCGCGTCAGGTGGGCTATGTAGCGCAGTTCCACGCCCCGGTATTTCTCGGCAGAGAGGTAAGTGTCGAGCACGTTGGCTCCTCCGACGGCTATGGAGTGGGTGGCCGAGTGGGGCAGACTGTCGTTCTGGCCTGCTGAGGACAGCGGCATGGCTGCCATCAGGCACACGAGGCAGGCGCGGCAGGCTCTTGAGAGTATGCCGTGGCGGTGTGGCGGAATATGTGGAGCGGATAATGTCATTGCGGCTATTCGGGGAAGAGGCTGAGCTGCCCCGTCATTTCGTCGATAATCTGCTGCTCGCTCTTGTCGCGGTCGGGGTCAAGGTTCTCCTGCCCGGGGGCTTCGGGCGCGTCGTTGGCGGTGTCGGGAGCCTCGTCGCCAGCCGTGGATTCCTCGTCTTCGCCGTCTTCAGTGTCCTCGGAAGCCTCCGGGAAGCGTGTGGGTTCAAGCTCTTCGATGCGCTCTACGGCAAATGTGGTGACGCGCTTGCCCTTGGCCTTGAAGCCCTTTACGCCCACGAACTGCTCGGCATCGACCTCTATCGGAGGACGCTGGGCATCGTTGCCGCCGAGGATGACGTTGAAACGGGGGAACGGTTGGTCGCTGAGCAGCAGCTGCTCGGTGGCCGGATTGTCGCCAAGATAGTTCTGATGGCGCTTGGTGGCTTCGAGTTGGAACCGCTTTACGTAGAGGTAGCCGTCGTTGTCGGCATCGCGCACTGCGGCTGTCCACACCTTGTCGTCGTCGTATTTCTCGATTACGAGGATGTTGTCCTCGAAGTGGTTGCTCGCGTCGAAGTCGGTAATGTAGAATTCGCCGCCCGTGAGTATCACCAGGATGTGGTCGTTGTCGTTGAACTCGCCGAGGTAGTTGCCGTGGCTTTCGTAGTTGATGCGGTTCACGTCGGGGTCGAACCACACCTTGCGACCGCCCAGCGTGGAGTGGCCGCGGCTCTTCAGTCCGATGCGGTGTACGGGTTTCTTGGTCAGCAGGTTGCCCTTGGAGGCGCGTCCCTTGATGGCAATCTTGGCAAAGTCGCGCTCCATGAAGATGCTGGTGCGTCTGCCGCCGGCCTGAACGCTCAGGTCGAAGGTGATCTTTATGACCTCTGCCTCGCCGTTGGGGTTGGCGGAGAAGTACATTATGCGCGAGTCGGGCTTGCCCTGGGTAAGGTCGTACTCCTTGTCGCGGGTGATGGCGGGAACGTTGAAGCGCTTGATGTAGCACAGCCCGCGCTTTCCGTCGCGGTAGACGACGTTGTAGATGGTGCGGCGGTCGTTCTTCTTGAACACCTGAACGTGGCAGATGTTCTTGCCTACGAATATCTTTTCGGCTACGCGGACTACCTTGTACTTGCCGTCCCGGTAGAAAATTATGATGTCGTCGATGTCGGAACAGTTGCAGATGAACTCGTCTTTCTTGAGTCCGGTGCCTATGAAGCCTTCCTGCCGGTTGATGTAGAGCTTCTGGTTAGCCTCTACCACCTTTGCAGCCTCTATCGTTTCAAAGTTGCGTATCTCGGTGCGGCGCGGATGGTCGTGGCCGTATTTGTTCTTGACAAACTCGAACCAGCGTATCGTTACCTGCGTCATGCGGCCCAGATCCTTGTTGATGTCGGCTATCTCGGCCTCTATTCGGGCTATCAAATCGTCGGCTTTGTCCTTGCTGAACTTGGCTATGCGCTGCATCTTGATTTCTAACAGGCGCAGAATGTCCTCCTTGCGCACCTCGCGGATAAGCTTGGGATAGTATGGAGTGAGCCTTTCGTCGATGTATTCGCACAGCTGTTCGGTGTTGTTGGCGTTCTCGAAAGGTTCACCTTTATATATACGCTCCTCGATGAAGATGCGTTCGAGCGATGCGAAGAAGAGCTGTTCTTCGAGTTCGTGCTTGCGAATGAGCAGCTCCTTGCGCAGCAGCTCCTTGGTGAAATCGGTCGAAGCGCGCAGCACGTCGCTCACGGTGAGGAAGCACGGCTTGTTGTCGACAATCACGCAGCAGTTCGGCGAGATGTTTATCTCGCAGTCGCTGAAGGCATAAAGGGCATCAAGGGTCTTGTCGGAAGACACTCCCGGGGTCAGGTGGACGAGTATCTCGGCTTCGGCGGCGGTGTTGTCTTCCACCTTCTTGGCCTTTATCTTGCCTTTCTCGATAGCTTTGAGTATCGAGTCGATAAGCGTTGTGGTGGTCTTGGAGTAGGGAATCTCGCGGATAACGAGCGTCTTGTTGTCTAATTTCTCTATTTTAGCCCTCACCTTGAGCGTTCCGCCGCGCTGGCCGTCGTTGTATTTCAGCACGTCAATGCTGCCGCCGGTGGGGAAGTCGGGGTAGAGCGTGAACTCTTCGCCGCGCAAATAACTGATTGCTGCGTCGCAAAGCTCGTTGAAGTTGTGGGGAAGTATCTTTGAAGAAAGGCCGACAGCTATTCCCTCGGCTCCCTGGGCAAGCAGCAGCGGGAACTTCACGGGCAGCGTGATGGGCTCTTTGTTGCGACCGTCGTAGCTCAGCTGCCACTCGGTAGTCTTGGGATTGAACACTGTGTCGAGCGCAAACTTAGAGAGACGGGCCTCGATGTATCGCGGTGCTGCTGCCCGGTCGCCGGTGAGAATGTTGCCCCAGTTGCCTTGTGTCTCGATTAGCAGGTCCTTCTGACCAAGCTGAACGAGTGCGTCGCCTATGGAAGCATCGCCGTGTGGGTGGAATTGCATGGTATGGCCGACGATGTTTGCCACTTTGTTGAAGCGTCCGTCGTCCATACGTTTCATAGAGTGCAGGATGCGTCGCTGCACCGGTTTCAGACCGTCTTCAATGTGGGGGACGGCCCGTTCCAGGATAACATAGCTGGCATAGTCAAGAAACCAGTTCTGGTACATCCCGCTAAGGTGATGCACTGCGGAAGCATCGAAGCGGTCAACAGGGCGGTAGCTGCTGTGGGCTTCTGCCTGAGTGTCGTCGTCTGAGGCAGTCGCAGCATCGTCCTGAAGCTCTATCTGCTCGTCAATCTTTTCTTCATCCATTTCGTTAGTGTACGTTGGCAGCAGCTCTCAGCTTAAAAATTTTTCTTGAAATATACCTTGTCTTTCTCCTTCAGCTGCTCGTGGTCAACCTCCAGAAGGTTCTCGTGGCGTGCCTTGCCTATCAAACGCAAAGCCATTTTCTCGTTTACACCGAGGTGATGCTTTAGCTCCTTGATAAGCCTGTTCTGCGAAACTACGGGCTTTCCGGCCTCTTTGAAAGTCATGTCGATGACATTTCGCAGCTGTTCGACGTTCTCGTGGAGCGAGCTGCGGTGGCTATACTTGTAGAAAACGAGACATAATCCAAGCAGAAGGATTACTCCGAAAAAGATTAAAGCATTGTTCATAAGCATTAAAATAGTAATTGTTTGGTTGTTGCAAATATACAAAAAAATCTCAAAGAATGTGTTTTGTGTGATAAAAATTTATAAATTTGCACATTATAACTACCTAAATGTAACCTAAAGAACAAAGCTTATGGAAGAAACAACTAAGCTTATGGAAGAGCGTAAGAACGAAAAAGCACCGGCGCAAAAGCCGGAAAGCGAATCTCAAGACTCTAAATTCGACCGTCACCGCAGGGTTATCGGTGCTATATGCGGCCCGATTTGTGCGCTGCTGGTGTGGATAACACCTATTTCCGGACTGTCTGCTGAGGCTCACAACCTGCTGGCAGTGATGACTCTCGTGGCTTTGTGGTGGATCACCGAGCCTGTTCCTATTCCCGTAACGTCGCTCATCGGCCCCACGCTGTGCGTCGTTCTGGGCATCGTAAAGATGAAAGATGCTTTCTCGGCCTTTGCCAATCCGATGATTTTCCTGTTCATGGGCGGCTTTGTTATTGCGAAAGCGATGATGGTCAACGGCTTAGACAAGCGCATTGCCTACGGGATAATGTCGATGAAATGGGTCGGCGACTCTCCGCGACGCATCTTTCTTGCCATTGGTCTGGCCTGTATGCTGTGCTCGGGATGGATAAGCAACACCGCAACGGCAGCCATGATGTTCCCCATTGCACTGGGATTGCTCGAGGCTATACGCGAGATGATGGCCGCGCGAGGCAAGGAAATCAACCTCCGTACATACAAATATGCCACCGGCCTGATGCTTATGACGGCCTACGCCTGCTCTATCGGCGGTGTGCTTACGCCCATAGGAACTCCACCTAATATAATTATGCTGGGCTTCCTCGACGAGTTAGCGCACATCCACGTGAGCTTTTTCCAGTGGATGGTGTGGGGTTTTGTGGCTATGGTGTGCTACTTTGTGATAGCCTACTTCGTGCTATGGCGGATGTTCCCGGCTGATATTGACCATATCGAAGGTGCGCGCGAGCTTATTGCCGAGAAGGTGAAGGGACTCGGCAAGTGGACTATGGCCCAGAAGAACACGCTCTTTGCCTTCCTTGTTGCCGTGGTTCTGTGGGTCACTCCGGGTATTATAAGCATGACAGCAGGCACCGACAGCGAGTTGCTGAAGACCTACAACCGCATCCTTCCCGAGTCGGCAGTGGCCATGGTCGGTGCGTTGCTGCTCTTCTTCCTGCCCGTCAACAAGAACTTCACCAAGACTACCGTCACCTGGCGCGAGGCCGTCGGCGGCATAGAGTGGGGCACGCTGCTGCTCTTCGGCGGCGGTCTGGCAATGGGCGGAATGATGTATAGCACAGGCTTGTCGGCCTGGATAGGTCAGCAAATCATAACTATGCTCGGCGGCAATCCTCCAGAGGTGCTCTTCATCGCCGTGTTCTGCGTGATGGCACTGCTTCTATCGGAGCTCACTTCGCACACCGCAGCCACCAACATGATAGGCCCGTTGGCCATCGGAGCCGCCATCTCGGCAGGCTATAGCCCCGTTCCCGTGGCTGTGGGCGTAGCTCTCTCGTCGTCGCTGGGCTTCATGCTCCCCGTGTCAACGCCTCCCAACGCCATAGTTTATGCAAGCGGATACATCCCTATCACGAAGATGATAAAGACGGGAGTGTATATCGACTTCATAGGAATAGCCATTGTCACCATTCCCATTGTGCTCTATCTCGTAAATTGGGTGCTGGGCGCATAGCGGCAACAGCATAAAAGAAGAGTGAAGAACCTGCGGGCGGCACTTGCCGAGCCTCATTGTTCCTCACTCTTCTTTGTTTTGTCATCATCGCCGAGAGCCTTGCTGATGTCGGCCAGCAGGCGTTTGAATGGCGGCGCGTCGGTGAAAGCAGTGTTGCGCCGCAGCATCAGCTGTATGTCGGCGGTGCTGTGGGTGTAGCCGGCCATCTCGTTGCGCCGCTGAGTGTCGTGAACGGCAAAGCGCCTGATCTCCTTCTGCCTTTCGCGGAACAGCTGGTCGCACACCTTTCGCAGCATTGGCACCACGATGTTGTCGAACAGATGATGGCCTTGGATATATAAATAGGTGGTGCGAGGGGTCACTCCGAGTGCGCGCAGCTCTTCTTTCAGCTTCAGGTAGCTCTCCTTTGCGTCGGGATGCTGGCGTTGCAGCTGTCTCACGCGCGTCTGCACTTTGCGGTTCATGTGCTGAATGATGTCCTGTGCGCGGTCTATCGTGAAGTTGCCCGTTTCTATTACGTGGTTGAAATCGGTCATTGTGAAGTCGTGGTAGAGGTCGTGGCGATAGTGCCAGATGCTCCACACGAAGAGCGGGAACACCGTTTCCGAGAGCCGCATCAGATATTCGTCGAAGTCGAACAGCATCCGGTCGTTGAGTGTTACGCCCACGCAGATGTTGTGCAGGCTTGGTCCCCAGCACTGGTAGTTCTCAATGGCGTAGGCATAGGTGTGTATCACGTAGGGGTTGCCGTTCACGAAGCGCGACGTGGCAGTGGTTTGCTGCATCAGGTAGTCGTAGTCGGCATCCACGCAGGCCAGCATATCGCGGCCCACCTGCCCCGAGAGCAGGTTCAGCAGCACCGATTTCTTGCCTTTCGAGAGGTTCTTCTTCGATGGCAGCATCACCTCGAAGTAGCGTGTCTTGTCCTCGAAGCGGCTCAGCACGCTGCGCCAGAAGAATATGTCGTCGTAGCTTTCAACGTAGGCGACTATCCTCCGGCGCGACTTCTGCGAGGTCAGCTTGTTGGCTGCGCTGAAGTATGATGACGAGATATGGTCAGTAAGTCGTGATGGCAAGGTCGTGTGCTTTTATAGTTTCGGTGGCTATGGGCTGGCATTTCGTGCGCCGACAGTGTGTCGTGGGCACGCCGTGGCTCAGCTTTCTACCGTTATGTCGGTCACTTCGGTCACGTGGTCGCCCCATCCGTTCATCACTACCGCCGGCGAGTGGGTGGTCAGGATGATCTGCACGTTGGGGTTCAGCTCCAGTATCAGGTCGATGAGCCTCTGCTGCCAGTCCATGTGGAGCGACACCTCGGGCTCGTCCATGAAGAGCACGTAGGGCAGCTGGTCTTCCACGAGCACCGTCAGCAGTATGATAATCATCTGTTTCTCGCCGCTCGAGAGCTGATACGGCACCAGTGTCTCGCCCAGTTGCGAGAAGCGTATCTCGTTTTCGGTGCGTATGAGGTGCTTGCCGGTGTCGGCAAACAGCTCGTCGATGATGTCCTGGAAGCGCTTGCGCGGCGCGGCAACCTCGGCGGCACGCTCTGCTGCGTCGCTTCCGCCCTGCTGCAGGCAGGCCACCATGCGGTTGGCAACGTTCACCTGATAGTCCAGATACTTACGTTGCAGCTGGAACAGCTGCCAGTCGAGCGACGTGGCAAGGCTCAGGTCCATCTTTGCCAGCATATCTACGTGGAGCAGCGGCTGGTCTACAGAGCGTATCACGTCGTAGCGTATCCACCGCGCTTCGGCTGGCGACACCTTCAGGTGGACACCCTTGAGCATATGCGACGGAAACTCGCCGCCCTGCTTCAGGCCGCGTATCACCTTGTTGAGGATGGTGCTCTTGCCCACGCCGTTCACGCCGCTGAGCACGTTCACCTGCCGGTCGAGGTTCCATACCACGTGTTTCACGCCGCTCCATAGCGACTCTATCTCTATCTGCTCAATGTAGTCGGCATATTTCTGCATAGCTTCAGGATTTTGTTCTGTGTCAATATGTTGCGCTGCTGGCTCTCACTGCTGTGCCTGTGCAGCCTTGATGCTCTCTTTTGTGGCCTTCTCCTCCATGAGGCAGGCCAGTTTGCAGTCCTCCTTGCCAGTGCAGGAGGCGCATCCTCGGGCCTCTGTTATGGTGTCGTCGTCGTGGTCGAAGTGCGAGACCACGGCTGCCACCACGCCCAGTGCGGCCAGTGCTACGATGGTGATTATAGCAAATTCCATGTTGCCTGATATGGGGTTGTAGGGTTATAGTTCTTCTATCGTGAATCCGGCCAGCCTGAGGTGGTCCCAGTAGTCTGGATATGACTTCGTCACCACTTCGGGATTGTTGATGCAGACGGGTCCGAGTTTCATCGCCATAGGTGCTATCGCCATTGCCATTCGGTGGTCGTTGTAGGTGTCGATGCGCGTGTCGGCGGCAGGCTCGTGCCGTTCTCCGTCCCAGATAAGCTCGCTGTCGTTGCGCTCTTCGATGGCGAAGCCCAGCTTGCCGAGCTCGGTCCTCAGTGCCTCGATGCGGTCGGTCTCCTTTATTTTCAGTGTGGAGAGACCCTTGAAGTGGAATTTCACGCCCAGTGCACAGCACGTGGTGACGAGCGTCTGGGCCAGATCGGGCGTGCCGCTGAAGTCGTAGTCTATGCGCGGCAGGTTGCTGGCGTGCTTTGTCAGTACCACTCCGCCGTCGGCAAACGACGTTTTCACGCCCATCATGCTGTAGAGGAACCTCACCACCGAGTCGCCTTGCTGCGAGCCGTCGAACAGTCCCGGCAGGCTCACCGTGCTGCTGTCGTCGGCTGTCAGTGCCATGATGGCATACCAGTAGGATGCCGCGCTCCAGTCGTTCTCTATCAGGAAGGGGCGGTCTTGGTAGCCGGTGCTCTTGACGGTGATGGTGTTGTCGGCCTCCCATGCTGCTTCGGCACCGTAGTGGCGCATCATGCTCAGCGTGAGGTCGATGTATGGGCGCGATATTACCTCGCCCGTCAGGTGCAGTGTGAGGCCGCGTTGCAGCACGGCTCCCACCATGAGCAGTGCCGAGACATACTGCGAGCTGACGTTGCCGGGCATCTGCAGCTCGCCGCCAAGCAGCTGCCTGCCGTTGATTCTGAGCGGCGGAAAGCCCTCGTTCTCCTCGTATTCTATGTCGGCACCCAGCTTTCTGAGTGCGTCGACGAGCACCGTTATCGGTCGTTGCTTCATCCGCTCGGTGCCGGTGATGGTGTGCTGCCCCTCGGTAGCGCTCAGAAGGGCAGTCAGGAAGCGCATGGCTGTGCCGGCTGCGCCTATGTCTATCACATCGGGCATATTGCTCAGGGCGGCTCGCATCACGTCGGTGTCGTCGCAGTGCGACAGGTTTTCGGGCGCGGTAGCACCTCCAGAGAGAGCGTGGATTATCAAGGCGCGGTTGCTGATGCTCTTCGAGGCTGGCAGGTTGATGAGTGCGTCTACTTTGTTTGGGGCTGTTATGCGGTATGTCATGTTGCTTGCAATAAATATATGTGTTAGTGGAAGCAAATTTACGTTTTTTATTTCAATGGGCGAAAAATATGCTCCAAAATTTGCAAATATCCCAAGAACCCACTACCTTTGCGCCCGAAAACAAACGGTTTCGGGATTTAGCGCAGTTGGTAGCGCACACGTCTGGGGGGCGCGAGGTCGCTGGTTCGAGTCCAGTAATCCCGACCAAGAGAAGGCTCAAGAGCTTGCAATAAAGCTGCTTGAGCCTTCTTTTTTCGTATATGGGCTGCGGCACACTTGCTGGCAGAACCAAACTTTCTCGTCGAAACCTCTTGACAAGTGGGTGCCCCTTGTGTTACCTTTGCACCGCAGACCCTGTCTTGCTCGCTGTTTCCACTTCCTTTGCCTCACCATATAGCTGTCTGCCATCGGCAACAGCCCCTCTGTTGTTTGCTCTCCTGCGGCTTGCTGCCCTCTTGTTGCGCGGCTGTGGGACTTCCCTCATTATCTTTCGGCCTTGCTCCCGTTATGCTGAAAATCGCCGGTTTGCTTCAAAAACGAGCGATTTCATCGTGTTTCTGTCGTTTGCTTGTTGCTTTTCTGATGCGCAGAATATGCCTTGCTGATTTTCTCCAAAGCCTCCGTAAAAATATTACGGGCCCCTCCGTAAACTTTCTCCAGCAGCCCCGGAGCAATGCTACGGGATAGTTGGAGAAGTACTCCAAGGCTGCTGGAGCGTTGCTCCGGGGCTGTTGGAGAAAACCTACGGGTGTAGATTAACGATTTTAGTTGACTACTTTTAGTCTTGTTTGTATTTTTGGTTGACTTTGGTTAATGGTTAATTTTAATCTTGTTTGATGGTGTTTTCGTAGAATTTCAGTGTTTGTGATGTCAATACTCGATAGGAATTATGAGCTTGTACATTCGTTGTGTGTTTGGCTGATTGCCGTACATGATTTCATAGTTGTATCTGTTTTGCGCAACTTCGCTAAACTCGAAGTCGCACTTGCGATAGAATTTTACCGCACTGTACTCCCTTGTGTCAAGTGCTTCGACGGTCAGGAATAGCGTTGCGGAAAGCTCGTCGTGAGCGGCGCGCTGTCCTATCAGTTCTATCAAGTATGTTCCCAGATGGTCTTTTTCTTCTTTTCTTCTTTCTTCGCACACGGCAAAATAGTCTATTTCTACGGCTGGATATTTCTCTTTTTCCCAGAACATATCCTTGTCTTCGGGCGATGCAAGCGTTGCAGCTTTGTCTTTGTCGCGTTCAATGGTGCGCCTGTCCTCACTGTTGAGCATCAGGGCATCCTTGCTAAGTGCAAAGAACGCAACCACCTCATCATTTTCATATACTATCCAGAGGTTTGACAGCCGCAGTTTTATGAATTTGGCCAGTCCGTTTTCGCGGTCGTGGATAAACAAATCCATAGAGGGAACGCCGCATTTGAAACTATTAAGGGCAGATGTGTCATCCGCCCTTACTATCTTTAAATTATATTTCTTTTCCATTTAACCCAATCCAACGAACTTCGTATTGGTCAAGTATCTTCTTTGAACGCTCGACACTTGCCCTGTCGCGCTCGTTCAGTTGCCCTGTCGCGACGCGGGCAAGGGCATCGCGAATATTGTTTGCGACATCGCCCCCTATGGGTGTACGCTTTGTTTTTACTCCTAACATACCTTATTATATAATATATGACGGTGCTAAATTAGGTATTTTATTCTTATTACCAAAAGTTTTCACAAAATAAAAGCTACTCCAGCATGGTGTCGCCCAGCTTTGTGAGTGGCGCTTTGGGCAGCTTGGTCCACTTCTCGCTCTTCTTTCTATTCTCGAAAGCATTGTCACGCACGGTCTGCCGCTTGCAGGTTAGGTAGTTCTCGCTTATCGTTTCGCTCTCGCCGGTGTTGCGCTGAAGGGTTGTTATGTCGCGTCCTATGAGGTAGAACTCGCCCTCTTGCATACGGAAAGTGTAGGTCGTAGTCTCGCTGCCGTAGCCTCCGCCGCTCGAAAAGTGCTCTATGGTGATTCTCACGGTGCCCCGGTTGGTTATCTCGAGGCTGTGGCTGACACTGTGGAACTCGTTTTCGTTGCCCGGGATAACGTTCTCGAACTTCTTGTAGAGCCGGTATTTGCCGTCACTGGCCTTCAGGTAGATTGCCAGTATGGGCTTGTTGAAGTTATAGACGTAGCCGTCGTAGCGCGTCTTCATGTTTTCTTTAAAGTTAGGTGTGGCCGCAATGACAAGGTCGTCTAACCCGTCCTTGTCAACGTCGCCCACCGCCTCGGTGTGCGTCCAGCCCTCAGGGACTATGTCGTCAGCAGCTGTTCCCTGCTGTTTCAGTCCCTGTGCCTTCATTCCATATATGGAACAAACGCACAATGTCAGTATCGTCAGGATATGTTTCATGGCAGTCATTATTATAATAAGGTGTCTATTTTCTTTTGCCGTGGAACTTTATGCCAGGCTTTATCTTTGTTTTCCGCATCTCGTTTGTGTCGGTGAAGGTGAAACCGCACATCAGGTCGACGTACTTTCCGCGGTTGATAATCTTTCCGTCGGCCACAGCACCGTCGCTGTTGATGGTTGCCGATACGTTGCGAACGGTGACTATGCCGTAGCTTCCTTCCTGGATGTTGGCTTCTACGTTGCCTATCGGGAGCTTGCCTCCCTTCTTTCGGCGCATCATAGCTGTGCGCTGCTTAGAGAAATCGAAGCGGAACTTGGCATTACAAGCTATCTTGCCGAGGTCGGGCATATCCATAACGTTGCCCAGTTGCAGCGAGCTTGTGTTTGCAGAGCCATTGATGTACTTGTTGATTTCGTCGAGGGCAAACTGGAAATTTATGTTTCCAGCCTTGCATCCGATAACTCCGGCAAAGGCTTCCTTCTTGTATAGTATGTCGAAATGGCCGCGGTAGTTTATTGTTCCCAGTGCTCGCAGCTGCTTCATCATAAACTTCTTGACGGTGAACTGATTGATTATCTGCTCGTGTATGCCGTTGGATGCCTTCATGTTGGCTACGTCGAAGTGTACGTGAAGCAGGCGTTTGCCTTTCAGCTGGCTTATGTTGCCGGTAGCAGTTATGTTGAGGCGGTTGTCTTTGTTGGAAACTTTCACCCCGTTGAACCTCATGTTGTTATCGTCACCGCTGAGTGCGCATCTGAAATTTATCGGAATGATGAAGTTTTTCAGTGCCGGAGCAAAGGGGCGGGCTATGTCCCGGAGCTGTGTAGTGCCCGAAACGGTCGGCGCACTATACGATAGCGCTTTGCCTTCTTTCTTGCTTGGCAGTTGCAAGCTGGCCTGCGGGATGGAGATGCTGGTGTGAGGCAATACAATACTTATGTTCTTGAGTTGTATGGGGCCTTTTGAAATGTCGCCCTGTAGCTTCAGGCTGTTGACAACGAGCCCCGAACCACGGTCTGCCAAATGGCATCTGGTGACGAAAGCTCTCAGGCTGTCCTTGCTTGTCTGGCGCAGGTCGATGTGCATGGCGGCCTGAATATCGAGGTGTCCTGCGTCGAAGGCACCCCGTTTTGGCTTGCCTACGTTGCGGCGGGGCTTGCCGTTGTCGGTGATGAAGCCCAGGCTGCTGATGTCTAAGGAGGCTTTCCTGTGGTTGCTGCTAAGTTCGCTTACAAGTCCTTTGGCCTTGATGCTGATGCGTTTGTCGGTGGTGCCCGCGTTGAGATAGTTGAGTTGCAGCACGTTGGCATCGCCTTTTATGCCACATTCCAGATGTATGGGGCTTTTGAACTTGGCAAGTGATGGCGCAAAAGGTCTGGCAATGTCCTTCAAGTCGACCGTGGTTGATATTTCGGGAATGTTGTATTCCAATTCCTGTCCGGCCTCTTTCCGGGGCAGTTTTACGCTTGCATGGGGTATGGCAAACTTTGAATTTGGCATGTTTACTTCAAAATCGTCGAGCTGTAAGCTGTCTTTGTTTGCCTTGGTGCGCAGTTTTATGTCGCTGATGGTCAGTCCGGATGCCCTGTCGGAGATGCTGCACTTGGTGATAACGGCATTAAAGCCATCGTTGCTGATGTTTTCAAGCTTGGCATGGAACGAGGAACAGATGTCGAGATTGGCTGCATTGAAGGCTCCTTTATTGCTGTTGACCGCATTGTTCCGGGCTATGCCGTTGCCTGTTCGGTAGTTAAGGCTGTCAATTTCGATTTTTGCCGAGCTTATGTTGAACGTCACGGAGCTTTTGTTTTTCTTCTCCTCTGACTTGTCTTTGGGCTTCTGGGATTTGAAAGCGTCTATAAGGAACTGAAAGTTGGCTGTGCTGTCGTTAGCCGAAGCCGGCTTGCACAGGTTGGCTTTCACTCCGCTGATGTTCGCTTTGGTGACAACAAGCTCCTTGTGGCATAGTGCCCATAGGCTCAGCCCCATGCCAAAGTCGTCTATCTCGAGCATCTTGCGGTGCTGCCGGTCGTATATGACGAGGCTTTTAAGCTCAATCTGCTGGCTCAGTACCGACACGCTGACTTTGCTTATGCTTATCTCTGTCTTCAGTTTGTCTTTCAGAGCGTCCACGACCTTATTCATCAGCCAGTTCTGAACGCCTTCAGTATTCAGAAGAATGATAGCTGCGGTTACGGCGACAGCAAAGAATGACGTTATGCCACCGACGACCTTTAGTGCTGTTTTGGCATGTTTATTCATAGTAGGATGGTCTTAACGGATTATTTAGGTTCTATGTTTATGCCGTGACTATGCTTTATTTCACTCATCACGAAGGTGCTCTCGATGGAGCTTACGCCCTCTATCTCGCCCAGTTTTGTAAGCACGAACTCCTGATATTGCTTCATGTTGCGGGTTCGTATGCGCAGAAGGTAGTCGTAGTTGCCCGACGTATTGTAGCACTCCGTTACCTCCGGCAGTCGCAATATGTGCCTCGTGAATTTGTTGGCAATCTCGTGGTTGATGTGCAGGAGCTTCACCTTGCAGAATACCAGCAGCTCCTGGCCGAGCTTTTCGGGGTCGAGCACCGCCACATATTTCTTTATATAGCCCAGACGTTCGAGTCTTTTCTGTCGCTCAAACACCGGCGTGGGGGTCAGGTTCACCTTCTCGGCAAGCTCTTTGGTGGTCAGTTTTGCGTTGCTTTGCAGTATTTTCAGTAGCTGCAAGTCTACTTCATCGAGTTTGTAGGCCATCTTTGCAGAATAATTTTCTTTGTGATTGCGGTTTGGAAGCTCCGTTTGGAGTTTTCTTCCACTGTGTTTGCAAATATAGCTTATTATTCTGAAATAAAGCAATAATTTGGGCGAAAAATCTAAACCGCGTAACTTTGCACCATCGAAATCAATAATTAAAACTAAAGATTATGAGCAAGAAAGATTATCGTTTTGAGACTTTGCAACTCCATGTGGGCCAAGAGCAGGCCGATCCCGCTACCGACGCACGCGCCGTGCCTATCTATCAGACCACAAGTTACGTGTTCCACAACTCGCAGCACGCTGCCGACCGCTTCGGACTGCGCGATGCCGGCAACATCTACGGGCGACTGACCAACTCCACTCAGGGTGTGCTCGAAGACCGCGTGGCAGCTCTCGAGGGCGGCGTGGCAGGCTTGGCAGTGGCAAGCGGAGCCGCAGCTATCACCTATGCGCTGCAGAACATAGCTCAGGCAGGCGACCATATCGTGGCTGCCGACAACCTCTACGGTGGCTCCTACAACCTCATCACCCACACGCTGGCATCGCAAGGTGTTGAGAACACTATCGTCAACGTGAATGACCTCGCTGCTCTCGAGGCAGCCATCAAGCCCAACACCAAGGTGGTGTTTGCCGAAACGCTGGGCAATCCCAACTCCGACGTGCTCAACATCGAGGCTGTTGCCGAGGTTGCACACCGCCACGGGCTGCCCCTTATCATCGACAACACCTTTGCCACGCCCTATCTCGTGCGCCCGTTGGAGCACGGAGCCGACATCGTTGTCCACTCGGCAACCAAGTTCCTGGGCGGTCATGGCTCGTCGTTAGGCGGAGTGATTGTCGACGGAGGCAAGTTCGACTGGACGGCACAGCCCGGCAAGTTCCCCACTCTGGCTGCTCCCGACCCATCGTACCACGGCATCGTGTTTGCTGAAGCAGTGGGTGCTGCCGCCTTCGTGACCCGTATCAGGGCCGTCTTGCTGCGCGATACCGGCGCAACGCTCTCTCCAATCAATGCGTTCATACTGTTGCAGGGAGTTGAAACGCTCAGTCTGCGCGTGGAGCGACACGTCGAGAACGCCCTGAAAGTGGTGGATTTTCTCAATGCCCATCCGCTTGTCGAGAGGGTGAACCACCCTGCGCTCGAGAGCCATCCTGACCATGAGCTCTACAAGAAGTACTTCCCCAACGGCGGCGCAAGCATCTTCACCTTCGAGATACGGGGCGGACAGGAAGCTGCGTGGAAGTTCATCGACTCGCTGAAGATATTCTCGCTGCTGGCCAACGTTGCCGACGTGAAGAGCCTCGTGATACATCCCTACACCACGACGCACTCGCAGCTCTCGCCCGAAGAGCTCGAACAGCAGCACATCACGCCCTCAACCATCCGACTCTCGATAGGCACAGAGCACATCGACGACATTCTGGAGGACATAAGTCAGGCCCTGAATGAAATAAAGTAGGATAATTAACGTTCTAAGATAGGATAATTAACGTACTAAAATTGAACATTATGGCTAATATCGCAAAACAACTGACAGACTTAATAGGTAACACCCCGGTCGTAGAACTGGGCAAGTTCTCAGCACTCAAGGGCCTCAAGAAGCCGCTGCTGGCAAAGGTGGAATACTTCAATCCGGGCGGAAGCGTGAAGGATCGCATAGCTCTGGCCATGATTGAAGATGCCGAGCAGCGCGGCGTGCTGGCTCCCGGAGCAACAATCATAGAGCCTACGAGCGGCAACACGGGCGTGGGACTGGCTCTGGTGAGTGCCGTGAAGGGCTACAAGCTCATACTCACCATGCCCGACACCATGAGCATTGAGCGCCGCAACCTTGTGAAAGCATACGGTGCAGAGGTGCGCCTCACTCCCGGAAAGGACGGAATGAAGGGCGCCATAGCCGAGGCCGAGAAGCTGAAAACCGAGATTCCGGGCAGCGTGATATTGCAGCAGTTCGAGAACAAGGCCAATCCTGCACGCCACTATGCCACTACCGGCCCCGAGCTGTGGAAGCAACTCGACGGCAAGGTGGACATCTTCGTGGCCGGCGTGGGTACCGGCGGAACGGTGTCGGGCGTGGGTAAGTATCTCAAGGAGCAGAATCCTGACGTGCGCATCGTTGCCGTTGAGCCGCTGTCGTCGCCCGTGCTCAATGGCGGACAGAGCGGACCGCACAAGATTCAGGGCATAGGAGCTGGCTTTGTGCCCCAGACCTACAACGCTGAGGTCATCGACGAGGTGGTAGACGTGGCCAACGACGATGCCATACTCGCTGGACGCGAGGTGGGCAGACAGGAGGGACTGCTCGTGGGCATATCGGCTGGTGCGGCTCTACACGCTGCCGTCGAGGTGGCAAAGCGCCCCGAGAACGCCGACAAGAACATTGTGGTGCTGCTGCCCGACACCGGCGAGCGCTACCTGAGCACTGTGCTCTATGCTTTCGACGACTACCCACTTTAGTTTTACTAATTATTGATGCCGCATAATCGCCGCTTCCGAGCAAGCTGGCGGCTTATGGGAGAGGGGTGAGAGTGGCGGCTACGCTGTGCTCTCACCCCTTACTTTTCGCTGCAAAGGCGGTATGCGCCACGGTATAGGCTCTGTGGCAGACTTGCCAGACGGCGTATGGCGGACGATTGGCGCAGAAAGGTGCAACAGGTTGGAAAAGAATAATCCGCAAGAAGCCGATTTCCGGTTTCTTGCGGATTTGTTTTGGTGATCCGCTTGGGGCTCGAACCCAAGACCCCAACATTAAAAGTGTTGTGCTCTACCAGCTGAGCTAGCGGATCTCCCGTAAAAGTGGTGCAAAGGTATGGGGTTTTTCTTGAATAAGCAAATTATTTACGTGTTTTTTTGTTTGCCCCTATTTTCCACGCTAAGCTTGCCGGCAGTTCTCCGCTAAGCTCGCAGGCTGTTCCCCGTGCGGTGCTTGTCAGTGGCTGTCAGCTTTGTTCGGGGATGTCGTCGTCGTGCTCGCGGGTGACGTATCGTTGCCAGTAAGCAATGATGAGCGACGTCAGCGGCAGTGCGATAATCAGTCCGATGAAGCCCAGCAGTGCGCCCCAGACAGAGAGGCTCAGCAGCAGTATGGCCGGGTTGAGGCCCATAGCCTTGCCCATGATCTTAGGTGTGACAACCATATCGGTAATAATCTGCACGATGATAAACACCAGTACGGCCAGTCCGAATATGATCCAGAAGTTCTGTCCCGTGTCGGCAGCCTTGAGCAGGGCAAGGAAAGCCGTCGGAATCAGTGCGAAAGTGTGGAGGTAGGGCACCAGATCGAGTATGCCGATAAGTATTCCCAGACCGATAGCCATCGGGAAACCGATGATGGTGAAGCCTATGCAGAACATTATTCCCATGCACAATGCCACGAGTCCCTGGCCGCGGATGTAGTTGTTCAGCTCGCGTTCGGTGTCCTTGGCAAGTTCTTGCCAGAAGGGGCGCACCTTCTTCGGGAACACCTTAACCCAGCTTTCGGTGAGAAACTCGTAGTCGAGCAGGATGAAGAACATATATAATAAGGTGATAAACGAGGCCACGATGCTCACCACCACGTTGGCTGTCTGACCCACGACAGAGAACACCTTGGGCATTGCCGACTTGATCATGTTGGTGAAGTCGGGGCTTTTCAGGAACTTCTCAATCTCATGCCTGTTGTCCTGCAGCCAGTCCTTGATGAAGGCTACGGCTGTGGTCGACGAGGAATTGTGGTTAACGAACTTGTTGAGGATGTCGGTCAGGCGCTCGAACTGCTCTATCATTGGCGGCACAATCATGTAGAACACTCCGCCCAACACCACTATCAGCAGCAGCATTGTGACGATAATGCTGAGGGCGCGGCCCGGAACGTGCAGGCGATATTGTACGAATCTCACCACCGGATAGACCAGATAGGCCAGGAACCAGGCAATGACGAACGGCAGCAGAACGCTGCTCAGCGATTTCACTATCAGCAGCACAGTCACCGTCAAGATGGCTATGAGCGACCATCGGAACGCTTTGTCGAATGTAATTGGTTGTTGCATGATGATGATAGCCCCTTCCCCGAGTGCCCTCCCTGTGGTGGGGAGCTTCTGCTGAGGGATGATGGGCTGTGATTTTGGTTGGTTATGTTATGTTTGTTGTCTGTTATTGCTTTGTCTAAGGCGTGCTCTGCTGCGCATCCGGCTGGCTTTTCGCAGCCTCTTCTACGGCTTGCTGGTAGCAGTGGCGGCAGAGCGGTTCGTACTCATGCGTCTCTCCGAGCATCACGCGCTTGTCGTTTTCCACGAGTCGGTGGCTCACGTAGGCCAGCTGTCCGCACCTGACGCAGATGGCATGAACCTTCGTCACCTCGTCGGCAATGGCCAGCAGTGCCGGCATGGGGCCGAAGGGCACCCCGCGGAAGTCCATGTCGAGGCCGGCAACGATGACCCGTATGCCCCTGCTGGCAAGCTCGTTGCACACCTCGGGCAGCCGTTCGTCGAGAAACTGGGCCTCGTCGATACCCACCACATCAATCTCCGACGACAGCAGCAGTATCGACTCCGACGACTCGATGGGCGTAGAGGGGATGGTGTTGCGGTCGTGGCTCACCACGTCGCCTTCGGAATAGCGAACGTCGATGGCCGGCTTGAATATCTCCACGCGCTGCCGGGCAAACTTGGCGCGCTTCAACCGCCGGATGAGTTCCTCGGTCTTGCCCGAGAACATGGAGCCGCAGATCACCTCTATGCGCCCGGGACGAAACACTTCTACGTTGTTGTGATGTGTCATAGCGCAGCAAAGTTAGCACTCTATTTCGTTTTACCCAAATCAAAAGCCACTAAATGTGCTCCCATCAGTCCCCTCCTCTTGGGGAAGTGCCGGAATTGGCTGCCCCCCTCAGTCCCCCCAAGGGGGGGAGAATGGCTTATAGGGCTTATAAGACTTATAGGACTTATAGGACTTATAAGCCTTATGGGAGAGCCTTTCAGCCCCTCCCTTTGGGAGGGGTTGGGGGTGGGCCAGTAATATGGCCCATATTGGTAAGTAATATGGCCCATATTGGTCGGTAATATGGCCCATATTACTTTCCGCCGGAGCGCATAGTGTGGTGTGGGGTGTGGTCGGCGCAGGCAGTTGCCTTTGATGTATGATAAGATGAACGCGCTTTAACGGTTTTTTTGAATACAATTTGTTTGAGTGTTATTGAATTTTACTAAATTTGCAACCCAATTATATATAATAATGTACGTACAAATATTATGAGTGAGACAAAGAAAATTAAGACAGCGCTGATTTCCGTGTTCCACAAAGACGGCCTTGACGACATCCTTGCAAAGCTCGCCGCAGGCGGCGTGCAGTTTGTTTCGACAGGCGGTACGCAGAAGTTCATCGAGGAGCAAGGCTACGAGTGCAAGGCAGTAGAAGAACTTACCACCTATCCTTCGATACTCGGTGGCCGTGTGAAAACCCTCCATCCCAAAGTGTTTGGCGGCATCCTGGCCCGTCGCGACAATCAGGGCGACCGCGAGCAGATGGCTCAGTACGAGATTCCAGAGATCGACCTGGTCATCGTTGACCTCTATCCCTTCGAGCAGACCGTGGCAAGCGGAGCTGCCGAGGCCGACATCATCGAGAAAATAGACATCGGCGGCATCTCGCTGATACGCGCCGGTGCCAAGAACTTCAACGACGTGGTAATCGTTCCGAGCAAAGCAGAGTATGCCATGCTGAGCGACATCCTCGAGAAGCAGGGCGCGCAGACCACTCTCGCACAGCGACGCGAGTTTGCTGAGCGTGCCTTCGGCGTAAGCAGCCACTACGACACGGCTATCAACGCATGGTTCAAGAACTCAAAATAAACATTACATCAAAACCATACGCATGGGCAGCGGCAGCCGTTTGGTGCCGTGGCCTATGCGTAAGAACATTTATAATTAGAACGAAATGGGATTCTTTAGTTTCATCCAGGAAATAGCAATGGACCTGGGAACGGCCAACACAATCATTATCAGCGATGATAAGATTGTAGTAGACGAGCCGTCGGTAGTAGCTTTGGACCGCCGCACCGACAAGATGATTGCGGTGGGCGAGCGCGCCAAGCTCATGTATGAAAAAACACACGACAATATCCGTACCATACGCCCGCTTCGCGACGGAGTAATCTCTAACTTCACCGCCTGCGAGCAGATGATGCGCGGACTCATAAAGATGGTTCACACAGGCAGCCGCCTGTTCTCGCCGTCGCTGCGCATGGTGATCGGCGTGCCGTCGGGTTCAACCGAGGTCGACCTGCGTGCCGTGCGCGACTCTGCCGAGCACGCCGACGGTCGCGACGTCTATCTTATCTTCGAGCCGATGGCTGCTGCACTCGGCATAGGCATCGACGTTGAGGCTCCCGAAGGCAACATGATTGTCGACATAGGTGGCGGCACCACCGAGATAGCCGTTATCTCGCTGGGTGGCATCGTGGCTAATAACTCCATCAAGGTTGCCGGCGACGACCTCACTGCCGACATCCAGGAGTACATGAGCCGCCAGCACAACGTTAAGGTCAGCGAGCGTATGGCCGAGCGAATAAAGATAAACGTGGGCTCAGCACTCACCGACCTTGGCGAGGAAGCACCCGAAGACTTCATCGTTCACGGCCCCAACCGCATCAATGCGCTGCCCATGGAGGTGCCCGTGTGCTACCAGGAGATAGCCCACTGCATCGACAAGACCGTGGCTCGCATAGAGACAGCTGTGCTCAACGCACTCGAGCACACTCCGCCAGAGCTCTATGCAGACATCTACAACAACGGTATCTACCTCACTGGAGGCGGTGCGCTGCTGCGCGGACTCGAGAAACGACTCACCGACAAGATCAACATACAGTTCCATGTGGCCGAAGACCCGTTGCACTGCGTGGCCAAGGGTGCCGGCATAGCACTGAAGAACGTCGACCGCTTCTCGTTCCTCATGCGCTAAGCGCATAGAGCCTAAGCTTGCCTTATACCACGGAGAGAACCCATGCACAACCTTCTGGAGTTTCTGTCGCGACATTACCACTGGTTCCTGTTTGTCATTCTGGAGGCAGTGAGCTTGGTGCTGTTGTTCCAACAGAACGACTATCAGGGCAGTGTGTGGTTCTCATCGGCCAACTATGTCACCGGAAAGGTGTGCGAGGCGGATGCCAACGTGAGGTCGTATCTGAGCCTTGGCAGCGTGAACGCCAAGCTCACCGAGCGCAACATCTATCTGGAGCAACGCCTGCAACAGCTCACTGAGCAGATGGCCGACAGCAGCCGCGGGGCTAAGGCGGCAGCCGTGGCTCTGCCCGACAGCGCAGGCACCATGCGCCTGATACCTGCCAAGGTGGTCTACAACTCCGTGAGCAAGACCGACAACTTCATAACCATAGACAAGGGCGAGGCCGACGGCGTGAAGAAAGACATGGGCGTGGCCTGCGGCACGGGTGTCGTGGGCATCGTCTACATGACCTCGCGCCACTATTCGGTGGTCATTCCGGTGCTCAGTTCCAAGTCGAACATAAGCTGCGCCATACAAGGTCGCGGCTTCTTCGGCTATCTGCACTGGAACGGCGGACGGTCTGACGAGGCATGGGTCGACGACATTCCGCGCCATGCACGCTTCCGCCTGCACGAGAAAGTGGTGACGAGCGGCTACTCGTCAGTGTTCCCAGCCGGCATCATGGTGGGCGAAATACTCCATATATTCAACTCTGCCGACGGAATGTCGTTCCGTTTGCAGGTGAAGCTGTCTACCGATTTCTCGCGCCTTCGCGATGTCTGCGTGATCGAGAGCAGCAACTCACAGGAGCCTGCGTCGCTGCTGCAGGCAGCCCAGGACTCGCTGAAGCTGCGCAACTAACCTCCACTGCCCCGCTGCCACGGGGCGAAAGCTATTGGCATGAGTATAGATTTTTTCAAGAAACTGCTGTTTTTCATGCTCTTCGTGATGGTTCAGGTGCTTATCCTGAACCGTGTTCACCTGTTTGGTGTGGCCACTCCGCTGCTCTATGTCTACTTTGTGTTGCAGCTCGAACGCAACACTCCGCGCTGGGCAGTCATGGTATGGGCGTTCGCCCTGGGCCTTAGCATCGACACCTTTGCCAATACCGCCGGAGTGACAGCCGGCTCGCTCACGCTGATAGGACTGTTGCAGCCCTACGTGCTGGGGCTCTTTGTGCCGCGCGATGCCGCCGACAACCTTTCGCCGTCGGTGCGTTCGTTGGGCTTGGCACCGTTTTTCTACTATGCCCTGGTGCTGGTGACAGTGTTCTGCGTGGTGTTCTTCGCCCTCGAAATGCTCAACTTCTTCAACTGGCTCTACTTCCTCGAATGTGTGGGAGGCTCGGCTTTGCTTACGTTATTGCTCATATTGGTACTGGAAAACCTGCGACGCAGCTGATAGGCAATGAAGAACTTCGAGCTTGAAAACCGCAGCTTGGTCATCCGTGGCATAGCCATTGCCATAGTGGTGGTGTATATCGTGAGGCTCTTCACCTTGCAGATAATGAGCGACGACTACCGCAAGAGTGCCGACTCAAATGCTTTTCTGAAGAAGATAGCCTATCCCTCGCGCGGCGTAATCACCGACCGCAAGGGCCAGCTGCTGGTGTTCAACCAGCCTGCCTACGACATAATGGTGGTGATGAACGAGGCCAAGGACCATCTCGACACCCTGGAGTTCTGCCGTTCGCTCAATATCACCAAGGATTTTTTCGACCTCCGCATGGCTGAAATCAAGGACCGCAACCGCAATCCCGGCTATTCGCGCTATACGCAGCAGCTCTTTATGAGCCAGATCAGCGACCGCGACTTCAGCGTTTTTCAGGAAAAGATGTACCGTTTTCCAGGTTTCTATATTCAGCGACGCAGCATAAGGCAGTACAAGTCGGCCATCGGAGCCCATGTGCTTGGCGATGTTGCTGAGGTGTCGCAGGCTGATGTGGAGAACGACGACTACTATCAGCCGGGCGACTACATAGGCAAGCTTGGCATCGAACGCTCGTATGAGAAGGACTTGCGTGGGCGGAAAGGAGTGGAGATTCTGCTTCGTGATGCTCACGGACGCATCAAAGGACGCTACAAAAACGGTCAGTACGACCAACGACCCATAGCCGGACGCGACCTGCAGCTGGGCCTGGATGCCGACCTGCAGGCTCTCGGCGAGAGGCTGATGGAGGGTAAGCTCGGTGCCATTGTGGCCATAGAGCCGCAGACGGGAGAGGTCTTGTGCATGGTTTCGTCGCCTACCTATGACCCGCACATTATGATTGGCAAGAACCGCGGACGCGCACAGCGCGAGCTTACCGACGATCCGGCAACGCCACTGCTCAACCGCAGCATCATGGGAATGTATCCCCCGGGTTCTACTTTCAAGACAGGACAGGCCGTGACCTACCTCACCGAGGGCATCGTCACGCCCGAAACGATGTATCCCTGTCACCATGGCTTCACGTTCAAGGGCCTCCACGTGGGATGCCACAGCCACGGTTCACCAATCAATCTCGTGCCTTCGCTGGCCACTTCGTGCAACGGCTACTACTGCTGGGGCCTCTACAATATGCTGTCGTCGAAGAAATATGCCAACATTGACTCCGCTATGACCACGTGGAAGAACTACATGGTGAGCATGGGCTTCGGCTACAAGCTCGGCATTGACCTGCCGGGAGAGAAGCGCGGAATGATTCCCAATGCCGAGTTCTACGACAAAGCGTTCGGCAAATGGAACCCTCTGTCTGTCATATCAATATCGATAGGGCAGGGCGAAGTTACCCTCACGCCGTTGCAGATAGCCAATCTCGGCGCAACGATAGCCAACCGCGGCTACTACTACACACCTCATGTGGTGAGGAAAATCAAGGGAAAGAAGCTCGACTCGCTATATACCACGCGACATTACACCAAGGGCAGCCGGCAGGCTTACGAGTATGTGGTTCAGGGTATGAGGGCTTCGGTGATTGGCGGAACGTGCCGCCACGCCAACACTCCGCTCTACGAGGTATGCGGAAAGACGGGAACGGCGCAGAACCGAGGACGCGACCACTCGGCGTTCATGGGCTTTGCACCGATGAACAACCCCAAGATTGCCGTGGCGGTGTATGTCGAGAACGGCGGATTTGGTGCCTCGTTCGGTGTGCCTATCGGTGCGCTGATTATCGAGCAGTACCTTATGGGCAAGCTCTCGGAGTCGTCGCAGGCCAAGGCCACGGCCATGCAGCAGAGGCATATCGACTATGGCTTCAAGCGAAAGATGTCGCGTGCCGACTCGCTGCGCCTCGACAGCATCAAGCGCATCAACCATATTAAGGACTCGATAAAGCGCGAGGAGGATGCCAGACGCAAGGCATTGCTCGGTCAGGACGGCGATGAGAACGACAGGCAGGGCCCGAACGGTGAGCAGCCGCAGAAGCACGACGACCAGCCCATAATCCGCATGGACGAGGAAACGACCCCGCGACGCGAGAAACAACACAAGACGGAAGGTGGCGGCGACCAACCGGAAGAGAAAGAGAAACCATCAGCTAACAAAGAAGACGCAAATGCCAGACAAGAGTCAGAATAACGGTACAAAGGGAGTGATGCAGTCGCTCGACTGGTGGACGGTGGCTATCTACATAGCACTGCTCATCTTCGGATGGATTAGTGTGTGCGGCGCAAGCTACACATACGGCGACACCGACATCTTCAGCCTTTCGTCGCGCTCGGGTATGCAGATAGTGTGGATCGTAACATCCATATCGCTGGGTTTCTGCCTGCTTATGACCGACGACCGCCTCTTCGACACGTTTGCCTACGTGGTCTATGCCATGCTCTTGCTGCTGCTCTTTGCCACCATATTCAACCCCCATGAAATCAAAGGCTCGCGTTCGTGGCTCGTCTTGGGACCGCTCCGCCTGCAGCCCGCGGAGTTTGCCAAGTTTGCCACGGCCCTTGCCGTGTCGAAACTTATGAGCACATACGGCTTCTCCATGCGCCGGTGGAAGCACGCAGCGGCAGCGGCAGCAATAGTGATGCTGCCCATGCTGTTCATCGTAGCTCAGAAAGAGACTGGCTCGGCGCTGGTCTACCTGTCGTTTTCGCTCATGTTCTATCGCGAGGGTATGCCCGGATGCGTGCTGTTCTCAGCCGTGGCGATGGTGATATACTTTGTGCTTGGAATAAAATACGAGGCTGTTGAACTGGCCGGAACGCCCACGTCGCTTGGTAAGTTCATTGTTCTGCTGCTCGTGCAGCTGTTCACTATCGGGCTGATGTACGTCTATTGCCATAACCGCCGCGAAGCAAAGACCATGCTGGGCTACGTGTTGGGCATCACGGCAGTGTTCTTTCTCTTTGCCGAATTTGTCATTCCGTTCGATGTCACGCTGGTTCAGTATGTGATAACGGCGGCCCTTGTGGTCTACCTTTTATATAAAGGTGTGAAGACCCGGTTCCATCAGTACGTGCTTATCGGGCTGTTTGCTGTTGGCTCGGTGGCCTTTTTCTCGGTGGCCGACTATGTTCTTAATGACATAATGCAGCCCCATCAGCGAGTGCGTATCAATGTTTTGCTTGGGCTGGAGGAGGATTTGGCCGGTGCCGGATACAACGTTCACCAGAGCGAGATAGCCATTGGCTCGGGCGGATTGCAGGGAAAGGGCTTCCTGAACGGTACTCAGACGAAGCTGAAGTTCGTGCCGGAACAGGACACCGACTTCATCTTCTGCACCGTTGGCGAGGAGGAAGGCTTCCTCGGTTCGGCTGGTGTGCTGCTGCTTTTCCTTGCTTTGATACTGCGGTTGATTAAGATGGCCGAGCGACAACCGTTCACTTTCGGGCGCATCTATGGCTATTGTGTGCTGGGTGTGTTCCTTTTCCACGTGTTCATCAACGTCGGCATGGTGCTCGGACTGACCCCGGTGATAGGTATTCCGCTGCCTTTCTTCAGCTACGGAGGCTCTTCGCTGTGGGGTTTCACGCTTCTGCTGTTCATATTCCTGCGCATTGATGCCAGTAGGAATATGACCCGGCAATAAGGAATAAGGTGTTTTTCGGAGGCTTTCCCTCAAATTGGGGGAAGGTCTATATGTAAGTTTCGATGAGGTTCATGTGGCCTTGTGCCGTCAGCTGGCGTTCGGTGGCGGCCACAAGCAGCGTGTCGCCCTCGCTGATGCTTATGCTCTCGCCCTCGCCGTTGCCTATCGTTCCGTTGCCCGACGTGCAAACGAGCACCACAAACGAGTCGCGGTTGCTGTAGTCGAGCAGCAGCGAGCCAGTCACCTTGCAAAGCGAAGTGTGGAAAAACTCGCAGCTGATGATTTCCGCGCAGCCGTTTTGCTGTGGCGTGTAGTTTATGACCGGGTTGTAGTTGGCATCATAGTTGATGGCCTCTGCCGCCAGGTCGGTGTGCAGCTGGCGTAGATTGCCGTCTTTGTCGCGCCGTTTGAAGTCGTAGATGCGGTATGTCACGTCGCTGCCCTGCTGAATTTCGAGCAGAAAGCAGCCTGCTCCGATGCTGTGGATGCATCCTGGCGGCAGGTAGAAGCAGTCGCCCTCATTCACCTCGTAGTTGTTTATTACATCGCAGATGCTGTCGGAATCTACGAGGCGGCGGTAGTCGTCGGGCGTGATGTCATGCTTCAGGCCGATGCGCAGGTGAGCTCCGGGTGCCGATTTCAGCATATACCACATTTCAGCCTTGCCCACAGAATGGCCGTGGAGCTGTGCGACGCGGTCGTTGGGGTGTACCTGTATGGACAGGTCCTGCCGGGCATCGATGAATTTTATGAGCAACGGGAAGCGGTTGCCGAAGCGGTCGAAGCACCTCTGGCCCACAAGCTCGGGTCCGAGAAGCTCCGTAAGCTCAGTGAGGGTGAGCCCGCTGTATTTTCCGAAAGCCACGACAGTCTCGCTTCCGGGTATCGACGAGATTTCCCAACTCTCGCCAACATGATGCAGACCAGCCTCTGCATGGCGAAACGAGACAATTTGCTCGCCTCCCCAGAGAGTTTGCTTGAACAACGGTTTGAATGTAAATATGTTCATATCATCGGTCTGCTTTTTCGCTATTGACGGCTGTCAGCCCGCAACAGGATTGCCGGAAGTTCACGTCTATATGCCTCCCATCTCCTGCTGACAGGGATAACAAGCGGCAAATTTACATAAAAATACGATAAAACCAACCAAACGGGCAAAGAATTTATAGGCTCACGCCATACTCTCCAGCAGTTCCACGGCTTTGGTGATGTCTTCCATGAAGCGGCGGTGCTCTCTGAGGAAGTCTGGCCTGCCTCCAGACAGGGCATCATAGAGCTGCTGGTTCATGCTCTCAGCGTATGATGCGATGGCATACTCAATGTCGTCTTTCTGCCAATCGAGCAAGGAATGGATGTAGACGTTGCGCTTCTGATGCAGAAAACAATATGCGGTCTCTATGCTGTCCTTGGGAATGGCAGCGTGGAGAGCTGCTGCCTGCCCGGGCATGGAGCCCTCGGACTGTGTTGTTGGTGTCATTGCCGATAACAGATAATCATTATTAGTGCTATGCTAAACGAGCTAATCCTCCCTCAAAGAGCCGTCTTTGTGGGAGGATTAGTCCTGTGCCGCCGAGTCAGGCAGGCTTGGGTGGAGCTGGTGGGAGTCGAACCCACGTCCGCACAAGGAAACCATACGCTTTCTACACGCTTATTCCGGACTTCATTTTCGTGCTGCGGCAAGACCCGGACCACCAACCGCAACCTTATTCTCAAGAGCTTCACCACGGCAATGAGACCTTGCCGGGGCTATTTCCGATGTTACTGCACCGCTTGGCCCGTAGGATTCGGAACAACATCCACGGAGCGATGTCTCGTTCCCTCGCCTTGCAAGGGAATTAAGCTAACAGTCTACTGTGCTTCGACTAAGCAGCGAGAGCATACTTGTTGTTGCCAATTAATTGCTTGAAGGCTGAGATTTAGGAGCAAACCACCGACGCTCCGCGTGCTTACGTACCATTTCATCTCGCCGTCAAATCCAGTCAACCCCGAGTGAAAAGCGTAAGTGTGACAGCTGTCGCTACAACTTTCGACCGCAAAAATACGGCGAAGCTTCCGAATAACCAAATTTTCGGCTCCCTTTTTTCTTGTTTGCAGTGCCGGCGCAAGAGGCTGCGAAAAGCATGATTTTGGTGTGCCCGGTTCCCCTTTTCGGCTTAGCGGTCGACAGCCGTTTAGCTGCCATCGACCAAAACAAGTTGTTTTGGTCTCTAATAAGCACCAAATTGCAATGCAATAAGTACCAAACTGGAGACCAAAACAACTTGTTTTGGTCGAAGATTTCAGCCGTTTCGCTAACAGCTTGGCTGTCATCAGGTTGCAACGAGCCCTCCGCTGCCGTGCTGCGAGCCCTCGGCTGCCGCGTGTTGGCAATGGCGTGTCTGCTGGCTGGGCCGTAGTTGTTATGGTAAAGAGAGGCAATGGCATGACAGTCCGATATAATAATCTGCCGATTAGTTGTGTGGAAAGTCAATAAGTGCTACCTTTGTAAGGAATGAATAACCATCAGAAATGAGCTATACCTATAATATATATGAGCGGACACTGCACTTCCGCAATCCGGCAGGCACATCGCGCGGAACTTATCTCACGCGTCATTCGTGGTACGTGGAGCTTGAGCATGGCCGATGCAGGGGAGTGGGGGAGTGTGCGCCGCTGCCCGATCTGTCGTGTGATGCCATGCCCCACGACGAGTACGAGGCCACGCTCAGAGGCTTCTGCGAAGAGTTTTGCCGCACGGGAGTGGTGCCGGCTGGCCTGGCAGACTATCCATCGATGCTCTTTGGTTTGGAAACGGCCTTGTCGCAAGTCGACCGCGGAGGCTCGTTGGCCTTGTTCGACACTCCTTTCAGCCGTGGCGAAGTGGGCATAACGATAAACGGCCTGGTGTGGATGGGCACCTTCGACGAGATGTATCACCGCATAGAAGAAAAGCTGAAGGCCGGTTTCCGCTGTGTGAAGCTGAAGATAGGTGCGATAGACTGGCAGAAAGAGATTGAGCTGATAAGCTTTGTGCGCAGCTGTTTCGGCAAGGAGCAGATAGAACTGAGGGTGGATGCCAACGGAGGATTTGCCAATGACGAGGCTATGAAGAAGCTGGAGCAGCTTTCGCGTTTCGACATTCATTCCATAGAACAGCCCATCCGGCAGAAGCAGTGGAAAGAGATGGGCGAGCTGTGCCGCCACTCTCCCATACCGATAGCGCTCGACGAGGAGCTGATTGGGGTGAACTCTGCCGACAGAAAGGCTGAACTGCTGGAGACAATCCGCCCGCAATACATTGTGCTGAAGCCGTCGCTCCACGGCGGAATGAGCGGTTGCGAGCAGTGGGTGGACCTGTCGCGGCAGATGGGTATAGGCTCGTGGATTACTTCGGCACTGGAAAGCAATGTCGGGCTGAACGCCGTGGCTCAGCTGACGGCTAAGATATATATGGACAAAGAGCATCAGGAAGGTTGTGGCGAGACGGCAATGATGCCGCAGGGACTCGGCACAGGGCAGCTGTTCACGGACAACATAGAGGTGCCCTTGCAGATTGTGGGCGACAAACTGTGGTTCCGCGCCGACAAGGAGGCCTGATAGATTGTTTGTTATGATGGAACTTGACGAATTTCTGCACGAGTGGAATAACGGAGAAGAGCGCATCCTTGTGCATACGAGTGGTTCGACGGGCAAGCCGAAGCCTATATGGGTAGAGAAGAAGCGCATGGAGGCATCGGCACGTATCACCTGCGACTTCCTGGGATTAAGCCCCGGCGACACGGCCTTGCTCTGTCTGCCTCTCGACTATATAGCCGGCAAGATGATGGTGGTGCGCTCGCAGGTGCGCAAACTCAACCTCTTGGCTGTTCCGCCATCGGCGCATCCGCTGAAGAATGTTGCCGACAGGCGGATAGACTTCGCCGCAATGGTTCCCAATCAGGTGTGGAAGACATTGCAGGTGGCTGAAGAGCGCCAGCGGCTAATGCGCATACGACATATTATAATAGGTGGCGGCAGCATAGACGAGCAGCTGGCCGAACAGCTCCGCGGCTTTCCAAATGCGGTGTGGAGCACATACGGCATGACCGAAACGCTGTCGCACATAGCCCTGCGACGGCTCAGTGGTCGCGACGCGTCACAGTGGTACATCCCTTTCCCCTCTGTGCAGCTCTCGGCAGGCAGCGATGGCTGTCTGATTGTCGATGCGCCGCTGGTGAGTGAGCATATTTTGCATACCAACGACATAGTGCAGTTCAGGGAGGAGCAGTCTGGCGGCTCATGCGCCAGCTGCCGACAGTTCAGGATTCTTGGCCGTAAAGACAACGTTATATGCTCGGGCGGCATCAAGATACAGGCCGAAGAGGTGGAGCGTATGCTGAAACCGTACATAGCCACGCCTTTTCTGATAACCAAGCAGAAGGATGCAGTCTATGGAGAGATTGTCGTGCTTGTGGCGGAAAACGGCGATGAACAAAATCTAAGGCTGATAGCATCAAGCAAACTGCCTAAGTACTATCAGCCCAAACGAATAGTTACGGTAAGCAAAATCATGCTTACAGAGACTGGAAAACCGCGGAGAGACATTGCCCTTTATTCGGTTTAGTATGTTCAGGGCATCCTCGATAGCTCCGCACCTCACTCTCCTTGACGGTATTTCTACACGAACTCGTCGCCGTACTTCATGCCTACCTCGTTGACATACTTGCGTATCAGTGCCGACGAGTCTTCTTTCTTGCATATCAGAAGCACATTGCCCTTCTCGGCTACGATGAAACCTTCGAGTCCGTTGAGCACAGCAATGTGGTCTTTCGGTATCTTCACGATGTTGTTGTGGCTGTCGTCGATGATAACTTCGCTGTCGATGATGACGTTGTCGTCCTGCGAAGTGCTCTCAGCCTCGTAGATAGAGTGCCACGTGCCGAGGTCGGCCCAACCGAAATTGCAGAGCTTTACGAAAACGTTTTCTGCTTTCTCCAGTATGCCGTAGTCTATTGAGAGGTTGGGATAGCGGGGGAAGTTCTCATTAACGTAAGCCAGTTCTTCATCGAGAGACAGGTTGACATCGTCATTGTCGATAACTCGCATCACCGAAGGCAGTATCTTGTTGAGCGTATGTATTAGGTATTCTACGTTTGCCATGAAGCAACCGGTGTTCCAAAGGAACTCGTCGCTTTGTATAAACATTCGGGCAAACTCGCGGTCGGGCTTCTCAGTGAATGATTTCACGCGGTACAGACCTGGGACTTCGGTTTCCTCGCCAAGCTGGATGTATCCATAGCCTGGCTCTGGACGTGTGGGCGAGACACCGAGGGTAAGCAGACCGCTGTTGTGGTCGACGAAGTCGAAGCCTTCCTTGATGTTGGCCAGGAACGCCTCCTCGTTGATGACAGCCTGGTCGGAAGGTATCACCACAAGATTGGCATCTTTGCATATATGGCGCACGCGATAGCAGGCCCATGCAGTGCTCGGAGCCGTGTTGCGGTAGATAGGTTCAGACAGTATGTTTTGTTTCGGAAGCTCAGGCAGCTGCTCTTCTACCAGCTGAGTATAAGCACGATAGGTGCTAACAAAAATATTCTCAAGAGGAATGAGCTTTAGCATACGGTCAAACGTTTGCTGCAACTGGGTGCGTCCAACACCGAAGATGTCGACAAACTGTTTGGGATAAGCCTCGCGGCTCACGGGCCATAATCTCAGGCCTTTGCCGCCTGCCAGTATCACGCAGAAGTTCCTGCTCTTATCGTTCATGGTGTTTTAGATATTTTGACTTAAGTGTAATGTTAATCTTTGCTTCAACAAATGTATATAAGTATAACGTGATATGCAAATCTTTTATTTCTTTTTATCTGAAATATTTGTGCGTTCAACTAAATTGATTTACCTTTGCACCGTCTTAAAGCCCAGATGGCGGAATCGGTAGACGCGCTGGTCTCAAACACCAGTGGGGCAACCCGTGCCGGTTCGACCCCGGCTCTGGGTACTGTAAGGTAAAGCTTAACGACATAGAAAGCGTTGCAAGATAAACTCTTACAACGCTTTCGTCTTACTTTTGGGTGAGTCAAATGTCGGGAGTGGCTGCCATGTCCTTTTGTCCTTATGTCTGAAAACTGCCACTTTTCGCATCAATTTTTGAAGTTTTGGAGCCTAAACTCGATGTCTTTTGGCAAAAACCTGCGTTTTTCGGACGATTTTTGATGATTTTGAAGTTTCTTGAAACATCGGCTACAAGCTTCTTTGAAATCTTAATATTTTAATAATCAATCAATTACCCTGTCTGGTTAGCCGTGCTTTGGTGTAGGTTGTGTATGAAGAATAATTCACTTACACCTCTGCAACTCCACAGGCAGCCAAGTTGTTATGTCGATTTTTTGTAAGATGAATGGAGTCTTTGAAGTGGCTGCGTGTCTTGCCATCTACTTCGGTGGCTACGCTCTGCTCTCCGCCATTCGGTGACATACTAACAATGAAAAGCCCAACTGACTAGGAAAATCAGTTGGGCTTTCTACTATATTGTTTGAGCACGAGGGCTTAAACTATAATCTCCCAGAAACCGCCTTTATCGGGACCAACCCTGCGAAGGTATTTACCACGCATGACCTCGATATTTGCACTTATTGCAGCAACACTGATACCAACGAGTTTTGACAAGTCAGCTTTTGAAATATATGGATCGTCTATCACTAAACGAAGTATGGATTTTCTGTTTTCTGTCAACCTGTCACCCTGTTTGGCGGCTTTTTCTATCAACTTTTCTATCAACTTTTGATGATTTTCTGTCAACTTTTCTGCTACCTTATTATGGTTTTCTGCTACCCTTCCACCGTTTTCTGTTACGTTTCCAGTTTGCTTCTGTACGTTTTCTGCTACCTTTGGTACCGTAATCTTTAGGATGAACTCGTCAGTCCTGAAAGATGGAACATTTGCACCATTAGCCTCCTGTTCACGACAGATACGATCAAAGCCCTCACCGAACTCCTTTACGAAGTGATATGCTTTGAGGAAGGCTGCTATCTTGGGATTACGAGAGAAATGGGTGTGCCGGATATTATTGGGCTTCACTTGTCCAGGGAGCTTGCCCGGAGACTCGAACACCAACCGGTCATCAAACATTTTGATCTGTATCTCCGTGCCCTTGATGTTGTAGGCCCGATGGCAGCAAGCGTTGACAGTCATCTCTTGAATGACGAAT